>Ga0209302_10001393_pt1 | contig 14068 bp, 12 predicted proteins | sample ArcOceMetagenome_2_FD_187445 | JGI IMG/M metagenome (GOLD analysis project Ga0209302, IMG submission 187445) | Marine eukaryotic phytoplankton communities from Arctic Ocean - Arctic Ocean ARC135M Metagenome (SPAdes) (version 2) | ecosystem: Environmental > Aquatic > Marine > Oceanic | place... | reverse complement strand
CATAATATATTGAACATGGAACTCATCCCCAATTCTATCTGCTCTTAAGATGTCTAACATCTCCGTAGTTTCAAATATTTGCGGCAATGACTGAGAGGCCAACCAAGCCTCTAATGTTAAATCTGTAGGCTCTAGTCCCTTTCTACCGCCATACCACTGAGCATCTAAATAGCTTTGTCTAATTAATGCCGTAACTCCCATCAGAGAATTAGGATACGATTGGCTAGACTTCCCTTTTCTGAATGATAGATGAGCTGACGCCTCTTTACTCAATAAATTTCTATTCTCATTAGTACCTAAAGCAACCAGCGCTCCTAACCCTCTATGAATACCATCACTATAATGAGTTAAGACAGCTCCAAAACCCTGTGCTCTGTAGACTTTTGCTTTCTTAGCATCATGCTTGAATAGCATACCTGCATTTCTTTCGGGATTTAGCGCTTCATTCCACCCGAAAGCACCATGTTTTGAGGACTCATACTGAGGTCGATTAGACCTTTCCTTAGATTGCGCTGTAGGCATTCCATAAGCAGAATATAAGTCTATAAATGAAGGGTATACATGCTTCCCTTTCAAGTCTATGACAACACTTCCTGGATTTATAGCTGATTCTAGATTCTGGATTCTGTCTTTATAAATACTAAATGTAGCGTTCTCTATAACATTACTAGCATCTGTATGAAGAGTAGCATTGATAAATGTGTACGTGGGTGACACACTATTCTCAGCTCCGTTTAAAGGAAATGTTTCTTGTGAAATTAAGCTCAAGGCATTAGCCAGAAACAAAAACCAGAATAAGATTGACCTCATTTACTTTTACTTTTATTGATAGACAACAAATATATTTTATCTAAGCACTCCTAGGATTTTAGTGGTGCCCTAAATCAAAACAGTGTTCACGCCTAACTTACTCTCTATTTCAGAACTTTTCTCATGTAAAAACTGAGGATAGGCTGTTTGTAGTAACTTTGCTACGCAATTATGAGTGTAGTAATAAAAAATAGAAAGGCTAGTTTTCAATATGAATTTTTAGAAGAATTTTCAGCTGGAATAGTACTGACAGGTACAGAGATAAAGTCTATAAGAAATTCTCAGGCGAGTATAGCTGAAGCTTATTGCAAAATAATCAACAATGAATTATTTATCCTCAACATGCACATAGAGATTTATAGCGCAGGCAGTTATAACAATCATGAGCTTAGAAGGGTACGGAAATTATTACTAAAAAGAACAGAGCTCACTAAGCTAGTTAAGAAAACTAAAGATGTGGGATTAACTATTATTCCTACTAAGCTTTTTATCTCTGAGAAAGGATATGCCAAAATAAATATCGCTCTGGCTAAAGGAAAGAAGCTATATGATAAAAGGCAGGATCTAAAGAAGAAAGACGTGAAAAGAGACATAGACAGAGCCACTAAATAATTCAGTTTTTCACTTAAAACTTTCTAATTAAATATTTTAATCCCGAGTTGGGCTTCTAGATGAAGCGTGAGGATTTCTGCCATAGTCGTTACCTCCAGAAATTTAGGCTCATTATGATGTAAATGGAGGTCGGATCTGAGCACTTCTATATGAGCTTGAGACGAAACGATATCTTTCTTCATTTTTCGTATTAGACTTCTTGTTCTCTGCTTGGCTGCTAGAAAACGTTTTCTCATAGCTACGTGCTCTTCTCTTTTATACTGCGCAGCGGTTTCCTTGTTACATAACTCCTGAGCCAGTTCTACCAAAGCTATATTGTCTTTATAATACTGAGGCAGATAAATACTTTTTCTTCCTTCATAATTTTGTTGGTCAAAATCTATAGGCCGAAGTCTGTACTGCACATTATCGAAATCTTGAGTAATCTCTATGATAAAGTTATATGCCCTCATATCTCCTAGAAGACGGCTAAAGCAGCGCTCGTTAAATTTCACGAACTCTTTGGCAAATCTCAGCCTGTTTTCTATCTTAACGTTTTCGTTTTTTAGAACAAACTCATCACATGGTATTCCTACTATGTGCTCTACTACCATAGTATTTCCACTCACCACAAAAGACACTTTATCTGGAGAGAAAATCTCCTCCAGCTCTAACCCATATACCCGAGAGGCGTCTGCTTTCTTAATATAGAAGTAATCATGATTATCATTTATCTCATTTTTTACTTTAATTCGGAATGGTTTACTATTCCCGAATGAACAGAACTCTATACTGCTAATAGACAGGTATGGAATATCATCACCATCCGCCACTAATATTTCATAAACCGTGGTTAATTTCTCCTGGAGTTCCTCTAGTAAATCTCTTTCGTATAGCACTGCATACCAGAGTGTGGGAACACCTGAATCATCGGTAATAGAAACTAAATCGGTATACTGACATAAGTCATCATACGAAACAGGAAGCTCAGCGTATCTAGAGTATTGTTTTAAATGCTCCTTGAGTGGGGCCTTTATTTTATAAATAGGCTTCCTCTTCTGTATATCATTAAAATCTAAGCTCATAATTCTATTAAGTTATGCGTAGCAAAAGTTAGATGAAATCTAGCGAAGTATTCTCTATAAAAGGATCTAAATACGAAATTCGTGTGATTTAAAACACAGCGGACATAGCTCTATAAAAATATTCAAAATGTAAAGATAAAAGACCAATAAAGTCTCTTATTTTAGAGGGCCTTGTTATAGTAAGAAATAGAACACCACTTAACTCGCTTTAGTATTAACCTTCCACTATTCTATACTTATCTGCAAATGTGCTCCAGTCCCAGAGGAAATTCTTCATCCACTCATCCATGTTTTTTAGAAAAATAGGATTCGGTGTATTCATCTCCTTAAAGTACGATTCCTGAAAATCATTCAGTTTATACTTAAAAAACATCGCTTTAGACATCGCATAAACAGGATTCTTACTCGGGTGATTTACTCTTCCCATAAAACTCTTGTAGCTTTTAATCTTACGAGCAAAATCTTCTGGTTTCAACTCGAAAATTTGAGCAAATTTATCTAAACATAAACGAGCTATCCTCTTATCATGTCCATCTTTAAAGTGCTTCGATATCTGAGACATATTGCTGGCAGCTATTATCATTAAAAAACGTCCGTAGTCTTTCTCCTCTAAACTTGGGGAAACAGTAAATTCAGGACAATCATTAATAAAACCAGCTAGCTCAGGAAAAGCTGTTTCTGCGGTTTCTATAATACCATTCACAAAAATATTTGCTACTTGGTTATCGGTAAGTTTCTTCTTTCGTAATAAAGTTAGCATGTACTCTGGGGATTTGGGTATGTTCCAAATTTAGAATTCCATAAGCAGGGTTAGAAAAGAAATCTCACTGTTCTGTCCACAAAGTTTTCAACGCCTCACATGTAGGTGCTCTCCGCACTTTTTACAGAAGTCGGCATCATCATCATGGAATATAAAATTACAGTTCTGACAGCTCTGTGTATTCGAAGAACCCTCTCTACCCACACCCCCCTGAACACCTGACTCTTCCACTTTATCCTTCCTAGCCTGAACAGCCATTTCAGAAGAAACTATTCCGGTGGGAACAGCTATTATAGCATAACCTATAAGCATAATCATACTAGCCAAAAACTGCCCGAGCTCACTTTGGGGAGAGATATCTCCATAACCCACGGTGGTAAGTGTTACTATAGCCCAGTAAATACTCCTAGGAATGCTATCAAACCCTGCGCTTTCATCCTCTATAATGTACATTAATGTGCCAGTAATAGTGACTACCATCAATACAGCCATAAGAAATACTAGGATTTTAGATTTACTGGCTTGTAAAGATTTAGAGAGAAATCTAGCTTCTTTTAAAAACCCTATGAGCTTTAACACTCTAAATACTCTCATTAACCGGAGTATTCTTAAGGTTCTTAAACTACTGCCTCCCGACCCTATAAATAATCCTAAGTAGGAAGGAAGAATAGAAAGTAAATCTATAATCCCGAAGAAGCTAAACATATACTTCAGTGGCTTTTTCACAGTGACTATCCTAGCAATGTATTCAAAGGTGAAAAAGATAGTTAACACCCATTCTATGGCTATTAAAACATCACCAAACCTATCATTAATAGATGCTACGCTCTCCAGCATAACTACTCCCACACTTCCTATAATCAACCATAAAAGCAGAACATCGAACCTCTTACCTGAAGTCGTATCTGCTTCATAAATAATTTCATGAAGGCGGAGCTTCCATCCTGTATTCTCACCAGACTCTCTGTAATTCAGTGCCATTAAGCGTAAAGTTCTTCAATTAAACTACTGTACTTATGGAGAATCGGCTTTCTTTTTAACTTCATCGTTGGAGTTAATTCCCCTCCATCGATAGAGAACTCTTTTTCGAGAAGAGAGATTTTTTTAATTTTTTCCCACTGGGCAAATTCGGTATTCAGTTTTTCTACATCTCTCCAAACCCTGTCCTGAACCTGTTTGTTAGCGATAATATCTTCCTTCAGGGTCACCTCTATTTTATGTCTTCTGCACCACTCCCTTAACACCTCTACGTTCGGCACAATTAGGGCTGCGGGGAACTTTCTGTTCTCTCCCACTACCATGATTTGATCTATGAATCTAGATGCCTTCATAGCGTTTTCTAAAAGCTGTGGAGCTACATATTTACCTCCTGAGGTTTTAAACAGCTCTTTTTTACGGTCGGTAATCTTTAAAAAGCCTTCTGAGTCCAATTCTCCGATATCTCCTGTATAGAACCAACCTTCTTTTAGGACTTCATCCGTTTTTTCTGGGTCTTTATAATATCCCAGCATTACATTAGGTCCTTTTATTTTTATTTCTCCATCTGCTGCGAATGCTATTTCTACATCAGTTATAGCTTTACCTACGGTCCCTATTTTCAGTAAGCCTGAAGAGTTGTCTGCATTTACGGTGCAGACCGGAGATGTTTCTGTTAAACCATACCCTTCCAACACTGGAATTCCAGCACCATTGAAGAATCGTGCTAGTCTTGATTGCAACGCGGCGCTACCGCTAGCAACAGCCATAATATTTGTTAAGCTTAAAGCTTCTTTTACTTTAGAGAACACCAGCTTACGCGCTAAGGCTAGTTTCCACTCATAAAAGCTTCCGTTTTGTCCATCTGGCTCCCAAGCTAAAGCTACATTTAGCGCCCAGTTAAATATCATTCCTTTAACTCCACCAGCAGCGCTTCCTTTATCTACTATTCCATCATAAAACTTTTCTAACAACCTAGGAACAGCCGTAAACATGTGCGGCTTAGAGAACGCTAAATCCTCTTTTATAGTTTCTAGACTTTCTGCGAAGAAAATATGAGCTCCATTATACATATACATGTAATGTATCATTCTCTCATAAATATGACATACCGGAAGAAAACTAAGAACTCTCGTAGTTCCTTTCTCCATGGCTGGTAACCTAAAGGTGGAGGCTATGGTGTTAGACGATACGTTTTTATGCGAAAGCATAACTCCTTTGGGTAAACCTGTAGTTCCTGAGGTGTAAATTATAGTGGCTAAATCATCCTCTTTTACTCCGTCTTTTAACTTGTCTACTGCCTGCTGTAAAGTATCATCTAAAGCTTCATGTATATCTGTCCATCTCGGGGCGTCTGCTACAGGCTCGAAAGTATAGATAGAAATCAAGGATGGTACTTTGTCTTTTATTCTGCTTACTTTATGAAATAAATCTGCATTACTTACGAAGCAGTAAGACAGTTCTGCATGGTTTAATATATACTCATAATCACCCTCTGTCATGGTAGGATAAATAGGCACATTAATAGCTCCTAACTGCAGAATAGCGGCATCCATTATATTCCACTCACACCTATTATTATGGCTGATTAATCCTATTTTGTCTCCTGGACTAACTCCTAGCTTTAATAACCCTCTGCTACAGGAGTTCACGGCATCTATATACTCTTTAGTAGAATAGGTTTTATGCACTTCTTCAACCTTAGAAGTCATCATTTTCTCTAGTGGAAAATTCTCTAATTGATAGTATGCAAAATCAAATAATCGCTTCGGTGTATTCATGGATGTCTATTATAGATTACAATCTGCTAAATTTATAAAAAACTGTTTAAAAAACACGAAGTATCTACTATTCGGAGTTTAGCTATATTTAAGAGTGCTAAAATTTAGGTCAATCTTACCCTTTCTTGTTTTTTCGTGCATCGTTCTTTCGCGTTGCAACGCACCTAAAGACCCACAACCCATCTCCTACTATATAGATATATGGAGCATTCAGAAAGTAGGCATGAATAATATACATGGTGAATTCGTACTCAACAAAAAGCAGCTTGCAAGATTTAAGAGTGAAATATCCCGGTCTGTCACTGTTCCTGGATTACACATTAAAACTGGTTTTTTATCCATCATAGTTACTCTAAAAGATGAAAAAACCTTCGTATTCAGAGGCAATTCAGAAAGTAACCTATTAGAAGTCTCCGCTGAAATAGCTACCGTTCATTCAGATGACTGGGATGATGCTGACTGGATCGTTTTAGACACCAAAGGAGTGAACTTTAATAATTACAAAAAGCGATAACACTCTCCAAAAAGATGTTTTAAAGGAGAATAGAATCATACTTCCAACTAAATTAATTTTCACATCCAAGCTTATGCATTGGAAACTAATCTATCTCACTATTCAACTTAAAGGCATGAAAAATAATTTTTAGTTAACATAACTTTTATGTTGAATTACTAATTTTGCATGTTATTAGAATTTTTACAAATGAAAGAAATAGCCTCAGTTTTCTTCAAGCTTGGTTTATTCGCCTTTGGTGGACCTGCAGCTCATATAGCGATGATGGATGAAGAAATCATTCAGAAACGAAAATGGATGACTGAACAGGAGTTTTTAGATTTAATAGGTGCCACCAACATTATTCCTGGCCCTAACTCCACAGAAATGACCATGCACTGTGGTTATAAAAGAGGTGGTGTTTTAGGCTTATTTGTTGCCGGTTTTTCATTCATTTTCCCCGCTGTAGTCATTACAGTAATTCTAGCTTTTCTTTATGTAGAATACGGAAAGCTGCCACATGTAGAGCCTTTCGTAAAAGGAATTACACCTGCTGTATTAGCCATTATAGCCGCAGCAGTTTATAAGCTAGGAAAGAAAGCACTAAAAGGATGGGAACTGGGGATTATAGGGGCTGGAGTATTCGCAGCAGCTCTTCTGGGGGTTCATGAAATTTTAGCCTTGATTACTGGTGGAATCTTCGGGATGCTTTATTTCTACTTCAAGAATAAAAGTCAAAATTCCTTAAATAGCTTTTCTCTGGGCTTAATAACCACCGGAATGGCAGGTTCTTCTCTTTCTACATGGGGTATATTCTTTACTTTTCTTAAAGTAGGTTCTATTCTTTATGGAAGCGGCTATGTACTATTCGCTTACCTCGAACCCGAACTAGTAAGCAGAGGTTTACTGAGCACTAAGGAACTCATGGATGCTATAGGTGTAGGTCAGTTTACTCCAGGTCCAGTTTTATCTACAGCTACATTTATAGGCTATCAATTAGGTGGTTTTATGGGTGCTCTAGCCGCTACATTAGGGATTTTTCTTCCTTCTTTTATTTTCGTTTGGGTATTTCATGATTACATGCTTAAGATGAGAAAAATTAAAATTCTTTCTTATTTCCTTGATGCAGTAAATATTTCTGCTTTAGCAGTAATGCTGGCTGTCTTATTCAAAATGGCATCTGGAAGCCTCGTGGATTGGCCAGCTTGGGTTATAGCAGCTTTAAGTATCGGTTATACTTTCTTAACTAAAAAACCAAATGCTATCTACACCATCATAGGTGGAGCTATTTTAGGCTGGGCGCTCTATTCTCTTTGAGAGATCTGCACTCCTACTTCTTCAATTTTAATGATGAGCTGCTAATAGGCCTACTGCTCCTCGAGAAGACACAAAACTGAGGATTATAAACTCGGATCTGAAAACAGTATTGTTTACCCGTTTTATTTTAGAAAAAAATAATCTCGATATTCTGGATGAAACCATCTTAGCGACCGCTGCTATTAGTGGAACTCGAATTAGATGGAAGAAATAATAGCTATTCTTTTAAAAAGCCGTGTACTCTAGTCAATACTTTATTTAAATCTTCTGGCAGTTCGTTTTCTGTCCATGGATGTTTGGCTCCAAATACGTGGTTTACTCCTTCCATCACTTCAAACGCTGCTTTTGGGTTGAAATCTCTCAGTTCTTCGGCCTCAGAAAAGCCTACTGCTTCATCACTCGTTCCGTGAACTATGAGCCATGGAATCGATAGTTTTTTTGCCATCAGAGGAATATCGAAGATGTGAAGGTTCTCCATATAATCTTCGTGCATCTGATAGAAGTGCGGCATCTGCTGGCCTGTCCTCTTATTCATAACATGACTCACTCCGTTTCTTTTCCATCTTTCTAGTAGTGGCCCTGTGGGCTGGCGTCTTACTAGATCTGAGATAGCAGCTAACGTGACTAGCTTATTTATTCTATCATCAAGGCCAGCTGCTAAAATAGCCATCCCTCCTCCTCTACTATGACCTATGAGCGTGGTATTGGATACATCTAAACGCTTTCTAGGAAGAGAATTGGACTGGTAGATGAAGTCTAACATTCTAGAAATATCTCCAACCTCAGTAGAGTAATTATTATTACCGAAAGCTTCGAGGTCTGGGAAATCCATCGGCTGTTCAAGTGTCCCTCCATTGAATGAGAAATTAAACTTGATAAATAAAAATCCAGCTTCAGCTATTTTCTTCCCGAATAAATCCCATGCGCCCCAGTCCTTAAATCCCTTATATCCATGAGCGAACAAAACCACTGGTAATTTCTCTGAGCCCTCAGGCCAAAAAGCATCGAGAATCAGCGGTTTTTCTCTGCTCCCTTTCCAAGTAAGGTTTCTTATTTCTGTAAGCGTCATGTGTAACATCTATGCGGTGCAATTTAGCAGGAATAATTGGAATAATTATGGCAGAATTCGTGGAGAGCGTTCTTTGGTTATTCCTTTTAATGAATATGATTACAATCTCTGAAATCCTTGATTAGTATTCCATATAAACCTTAAGAGTTAAAATACTCTTTCACTTGTAAAATGTGTTTTTCTTTGGCTTCAGAGCTTAACCAACTTCCCTCGAAACCATTTATGGCTAGCTGCATCAGTTCATTTTTATCTAAATTAAGGGCTTTAGCTGTTTCATAATAATTCTCATTCATGTAGCCTCCAAAATAAGCTGGATCATCGGAGTGAATGGTGGCTAAAATTCCTTTGTCGAGCATCTTTCTTACTGGATGGTCTTCCATCTTCTCGATGACTTTGAGCTCTACATTACTAAGCGGACACAAGGTTAAAGGAATATTCTGTTCTAGCAATCTCTGAACTAGAGCTTCATCATCTAAGCAACGGTTTCCGTGGTCTATTCTTACCACTTTCAAAAGGTCTAGTGCCTCCCATATATAATCTGACGGCCCTTCCTCTCCCGCATGTGCTACTAAATGGTACCCTTGGTTAGCAGATGCCTTAAACACATTTACAAACTTACTAGGTGGGTTACCCATCTCAGATGAATCTAAACCTACTCCATCTATCCAATCTTTGAACGGCAGAGAAGATTTCAATGTACTAAATGCTGCTTCTTCACTTAAATGTCTCAAATAGGACATGATGAGTTTGTAGGAAATATTCAGTTCCTGCTTGCCTTTTTCGAGTGCTTTATGAATACCATTGATAACCACATCAAATCCAACTCCTCTATCGGTGTGAGTTTGTGGGTCGAAAAATATTTCTACATGAACCACATTTTGACTGTGAACTTTGGTGAGGTAAGCCCAAGTTAAATCGAAAAAGTCTTGCTCATGAATGAGCACTTGAGCGCCCGTATAATAAATGTCTAAAAACTCTTGAAGGTTATTAAACTTGTAAGCCTTCTTTATAGATTCGATGGAATCATACGCTAAATCTATATTATTTCTTTTGGCTATTTCGAACATCAGTTCAGGCTCAAAACTCCCTTCGATGTGCAAGTGAAGTTCTGCTTTAGGTATTCCTTGTATGATTTTTTTTAGTTCTGATAACTCCATAAGAGATACAACGATTAAAGATTATTTATGAATTAAGCGACTATAAACGAATGCCAACTGCACCAGTTTACTTTGAGAGCAAACATAACATTTATCTTACTGAAAGTTTAAATTTCTAAATAGAGATATTGACTTTGAGCCATTGAAAGAAACAAGTATATGAGGTTGGTAAAAACCTAAGAATAATGGGTCCAATACTTCTAGAACTTAATTTTCAGCTCTCAGATTTAGTAAACATTTTCTTAATCAATGTGATGCCGGCAGATAAATTGCCGTTTTTTGAAAGTGCCTCAGATAAATTCATGGACGTGAGTAACGATATAAAAGCGAGTGCTCCAAGTGCTCCTCCGTATCCATCAAAAAACTGATCTCTATTCAAGTAAATAATACTGAATAGACATCCTGCGACTGCTAACCGCAGATAGATCGCCTTGGCACTGGAGGATACCATACCTATGAAAGAGCTGCCAATGAAAACTATAGGAATGCTTTTAGTTAAAAAATCACTTAACAGCTCTGGAAAGAAGTGAAAAAACAAACTTACGAGTAATGAAAGTAACGCTGAGGCTCTGACTCTACCCTGCTTTAATTGATCACTGACATAGAAAGTGAGCGTAGCTCCTGCCATTCCTGTGATGATAATAATCACGTAATCCATCATAATAGCCAGTTAATTAATGATACCAGCAGTACTCCTCCAAAAGCCATCGTACCGAGCTTCCCTCCCATGCCTAAAAATATATTCTTAGACAAGATATAAATTACTCCAGCTAGAATACCTGCGGCTAATATAAATCCAACTGAGGGTACTATTACTGCGCTTGACATGCCTACGAATACTCCACAGTATATAGCAGGAGGCATTTTTTTCAAATATGCTGATTGTTTATTCAACTCTGGCAAAAAAGAAGCTGCTGTTCCTATAATTCCAGCTGATAGTACACTGTCAAATCCTGAATAAATAATCAGCGCATAACATATCACCGCTCCCACAGGCACCCAAATGGCTACTGCTATTTTTTCATATGCGTATTCTTTATGGTGTAAATCCAAATACCTGCTTCCAAAAAGGATGGACAATATGACGAGAACGATCAAACATACGGCAGCTGTATCGTCTGCTTCAACGTTTTCTTTCAGTGTCATGAAAAGAAGTAAAATTTGAATCAATACTAAAAATATCACCATAAAAACCCGGATAATTTTGTGTGGTTTCATAAATAGATTAATTCATTAAGGCTCTCCTAAGTAAAGTAATGCTCAATAATATGGGTAGAGTTTTTTAACACATTAATACCCTATTTAATTTTTCACAAACATACCACAAGCCTGAGGTATATACGGAGTATTTAAAACCTATAATTCAAGCAGGGTTATCCCTACTTGCAAGGCTTTTCTCAGAATGCCTCTTAAACCACCACGAAATAATCTTCTCCCAAATCAAATTCTTTATCGGATAGCTCTTCCTCTAATTGGGAGACTTCCCCTGGGCTGCTTAATCCTAAGAGCACTTGTGCATCTGTTTTTTCAGGTAAATATTGGGAATGAACTTCTACTTCATATATGAAGTGCCCTATTTTCTTTGGATTGTTGGTTTGCCAGATGAACTCCATTCCTAGCCGCTTAAGTTCCTTGGCTATGGCTTTTCCTTTCTTGCCTGCTCCTAGCAGAATTAACTTTTTAGTTTCATCTCTGTTTAACTTCAGGAACCAACTTAGTTTTAGGGGTAGAAAAGTATTGGCCGCGTATAACGTTGATACTCTAGATGCGCGCTGCTCATGGTCTCTCCATAAATGAGTGACTTCGTTTACTGCTGCCACTTTTAATCCTCCTGAGAACATTCTAAAAACCAACTCGTAATCCTCTGGATAAACCGCTGAATCGAATGCCCCTATTCGCTCGAAATCTTTTCTATAAAGCATCCAATTAGGAGATGCTATTACACATTCTTTATATAAATGTGCTCTATGACTGTTCTCATCTATGAGTTTGTTTAACCATCGCTCGTAGTTTTTAAACCCTTCTCCCAACGCATCGAAATATTTCACTTTTCCAGTGGCTACATGTCCTGTTCCTTTCTCCTCCAGTGCCTTTAATAAATTACTTAATTTATTTACGGGCATGAGGTCATCTGCATCCATACGCGTGATGATGGTGCTGGTGGAGTGCTTATATCCGCATTGCAACGCTTGAATTACTCCAACTCCAGTGTTCTTAAATGACTGAAAACGGGCATCTTCTGCTGCAAACTCATTAAACACTTCTAAGGAACTGTCTGTGGAATGATCATCTACCAAGATGCATTCCCAGTCTATGAAAGACTGGTTACGAATGGATAACAGAGTTTCATCGAGAAACTCTGCTGCATTCTTACACGGTATAATTATACTTACTTTACTCATGAAAGAAAAAAAATGGGCAAACCTATAAGCCAAGTTCTGTTCCAGTAAACTGGTTCCATCATTTATCTAATCGACCTACCCTCCCCGTGGTGTAAAAACGAGTAGCTTTTTCTCAGTCAAGCCGAGACGGGGTTTACACGGTCTTTCTGCCCATAAGGTTTACCTAGCTACCGGCATCACTACCGGTACTGGTGAGCTCTTACCTCACCTTTTCAGCTTTACCTGTGTCTGAGCTAGGCTCAAACCATCGGAAGTCTAAATTTCTGCAGCACTTTCTGTCAATGAATAATTCCTTACCCAAAGCCTCCGTATTAATAGAGTATGGCACTCTGCGCAGCCTGGACTTTCCTCATCTTGAAAAAAATCAAAACGCGATGGAGCGGTTTGCCCGCGGTAAATTTACTCCCTATTTTCTTCTAATACCAATTAAACCTATGAAATTCAAACATCATTCCCACAGAACCAAAAAAGACCTAATCCGACTAAGAATCTCACGGAAAATGCTGTGATAGTGCTTTAGGTGGGAATGAAAATTCAGGCTAAATTACTAGACTGGGTAAACTGATTATGCTAAGAAAAATGTTGGACACCGATTTACGTGCTTTTGTGCTTTCAGCTATCTCTGTGTTTCTATGCACTGCATGCTGTGAAACACAGATTTAGAAACTACAGATAGAAAGCTCATATAAACATAGCTCTGGTGAGTTTATAGTTGGACTAAAGAGTCACCTGAATACCAGTCATGTCTTTATTCCGTTTCTTCATTTATCAATGGAAAATCGGGTGTGTACGTCACATGGTACTCTCCATCTATGTCTTCTATCAAGTAGACCTGAAGTTCTAGGTGAGGGTTTTCTCTGAGAAACACATCTACTTCTTGCGTTCCCATAACCATAAAGGCTGTAGCATAGGCATCTGCCTCATAAGCCGAAGAGGCTATCACTGTACAACTTAATAAATTATGATGAACAGGATATCCTGTTCTTCCATCAATCATATGCGAGTATTTAACTCCGTCAATTTCTTTAAAGTTTCTATAACTACCACTTGTAGCTATAGCACAGTCTGTCAATAAAACTACTGACTGAGCCTCTTCGTCATCAATACTTGGGTTTTGAATTCCTATGGACCAATTTTTCTTCTCTGGGTTTTCTCCTTTCACCTTAATCTCACCACCCACGTTTATCATGAAGTCACTCACTCCTTTCTCTTCTAGTATGTCATAAATAAGATCCACTGTATACCCTTGTACTATTCCATTAAAATCTAACTTTCTTTGTGGTTTAGATTTTCTAATCTGTACATCTTGCTCGTAAGACTCCTCGAATGGGTTATCAATTAATGAAAAATCGAATTCAGTAAACCCTGTGAATTGTTTCACAGAGTCTATTTCTTCTTGAGTAGGCTTTACAGTCTCATCCTCTCCAAATTTCCAAAGCTCCAATAAAGGAAGTAGTGATGGGTCAAAAGCTCCATCAGTTTTCTGACAGATATCTTTGGAAACCTCCATCATTATGGTGAAGTTCATCATAGAATCTCTAAAAGCAAACACAGTATCTGTTCTAGAGTGCTTATTTAAACGGCTAATAACAGATGTAGAATCCCACAAATTAAACTCCTTATCTATT
>Ga0209302_10001392_pt1 | contig 14071 bp, 12 predicted proteins | sample ArcOceMetagenome_2_FD_187445 | JGI IMG/M metagenome (GOLD analysis project Ga0209302, IMG submission 187445) | Marine eukaryotic phytoplankton communities from Arctic Ocean - Arctic Ocean ARC135M Metagenome (SPAdes) (version 2) | ecosystem: Environmental > Aquatic > Marine > Oceanic | place... | reverse complement strand
TCCCCCCCCCCCCTTATTACTATTACATTACAGTACAGTGCAATAACTACTTTAGGCTGACTGAGAGCAGCTCTTTTTCGGGATGTTAACCGAGCGACGCATACTTTTTCTTCTTTTTTTCTCTCTCTTTTCATACTTACTTAGCGAGTCGTGCAGGGTTATTGCTGCCTCGCCCGGCTCCGCCTCGCACCGCGCCGCCTGGCCCGTGAGGCCGTGTCTCCGCCCCGCGCACCGCGGCCCGCCGCCTTGTGAGGACAACGACATAACCGTAACTAAGTGTAAGTCGTAAGTGTAGTCTCTACACTCTATATAGTCTGTGTACAGGGCCGGCGGCTTACCGTTAATTAAAAGCCGTGCATGACTATCGACTGCCTTTCAAAACTAAAGAGAAAGTAAAGTAGTAAACTGGGGAAGCCCGCGCAGCCTCTTTTCACCAAAACCATAATTATAAATAATACGGGTACGAGTTGGATTCCTGATTTTGAACCAAACTCGCAGCCTACCAAAGGCTGAGCCCTACGACCGTATCGGCCCACGCCTCGACCCCGGGTGACTCGGGGTATACGACTCGATCGAAGCCGGCCTCGGTGGCTGCGTCCGCAGACGTCTTACCGATGCATGCGGCGACGGCGCTCGTCCCGACGCGCTCGGCCCACACGCGCACTGCCGAGGGGGAGCCGAAGCTCACCACGTCTGCCTCCCGCGCTAATGCCTTCGCATTCTCGTCCCACGTGGCACCGGCCGTCGTGTACGTCGAGAGCCGCTCCGTGGCGATGCCGCGGGCCGTCAGCCCGTTGACCAGCGTGTCTGCCGCCAGCGCCGAGGCCGGATAGAGGACGGAGGCCGCATCGCCCTCCGCCTCCGGAGTAGGCAGCTCGGCCGCGAGTGTCTTGGCGGTGGCCTTGGATGGCACAAACTCGGCCGGCAGGCCGGCGGCGGCAAGCACGCTTGCGGTCCCGGCGCCCACCGAGGCCACACGCAGCGCCGGGCGGCCACAGGTGGCCCAGGCGTCGAGAACTACTGAGGCCGCCTCGGGTGAGGTGATGACAATCCACCCGTACATGCCGGACGTGAGCTTCGCGGGCAGCTCGTCGGCGCCGGGGAGCGACTGGAACTCGATGCAAGGCAGCTCGACTGAGGGCACTCCACGGGCCTTGAGCAGTGCCTGCAGCTTTACATTCTTGCCCAACTCGCGTGTGAGGTAGACGCGCGGTCCAGCGGACAAGCTGCAGCGTGGTGCCACGGTGAGCGCAGCGCTGAGGCCGATGCAAGCGACAAGAATCAGCAGCCGCCGGAACGCCATCGCCCGGAGCGCGCGCGCTCGGTGCAATCGAGGGGGTGGCAGACGGGACGAAGCCCGCAGTGCTAAAAAAACACAAAGTAAACAAACCGAACACGCCTGAACAGACACGCTTTGGGAAACACTACACAAGATGCACTCGCAATTGGCGCGCATGCAGCAGCGACAGCACCGAGTTGCGGAGCAGTCAACCAGACCCCTGCCCACACACATTGGTCCCATGCGCCACGCGCCGCGGCCGGTCGCTTCCTTGCTCACTCTCCTGGCCGCACGCCACCGATGGCGTCAGCAGAGCTCTGCTGCCTGAAGAAGGTGCCGACGATCGAATCTTTCGACGACGCCGACGCGGCGTTGACCAGCAGGGATAGCTGGGTCTTCATCTTCTGCGGTGGTCAGGGGGGCGCGGTGATCGGGGGAGGGGGCTCGTGGGGCAACGACGGCGGGGGTGGCGTCGGGGCGGGGCGAGGCAAGGCGGGGGGCGGCGGCAGCGCAGAGGTTGAGGTCGGCAGTGGGGAGGGTGGGTGGTGGTGGCGGTGGGTGGTGGGGGGTCACACCGTCAGCTGCATGCGCGTGGCGTGGCCGCGGTGCGCGGACTGCATCTCGGCGGCCGCCTCGTTCTGCCGCTCAATCGAATACTCCTTGTGCTTATCGCGGCAGGCATTGAAGGCGGCGCGCAGCAAGGCGGCACCGCCATCGCCCATCGGGTTGCCCTTGTACAGCAGCTTCTCTAGCGGCGGCAGCGCCAGCTTCAGCGCCTCCGCCAGCTTCTTGGCGCCCTTGTCGGACACATCGTTCCACGAGAGGTTGAGTCGATGCAGGTTGGGCAGCGCGCCGCTGCTGACGACGCGCGCGAGCTGGGTCGCCTCGGTGCAGCCCCAGCCCATCCGCTTGAAGTCGAGCTCGCGCGCCGCGCCCATCTGCTCGCCGAAGACCTGCGAGTAGAGCATCGAGACGAGGGGCATGTCGCTCGTGTTGTAGAAGGTCTTGCTGGCCAGCTCGGACACAAACTGCTCGGGGAGCAGCGGAGGGCGGCGGACGCCCTGCGTGCACTCGGCGATGATGCCGTTGGTGCCGTGTAGGCGGAGGCGCGTGCCCGAGAACTTGCCGAGGTCGAGCGAGTTGAGCGCGGGCTTGGTGAGCGAGGAGGAGCACATCTCCGAGAAGCACCAGCCGCGGTCCTCATACTCCGCCTCGTTGGCGCCGCCCGAGAGGTCGTACTGCTCGGGGTAACCGGCCGGCCACGTGGTGAGCCGGAAGACAATCGTAGCCTGGTGGGCGTAGAGCAGGCCCGACGCGCTGAGGCCCTCGCCGAAGACGGCCTCCTCCGCGGGCGTGCGCCGCGGCCCGTCAGGCGAGGGCGAGTGCTGCATCAGGCTGCAGAAGTCCCAGAAGACACCTTATTGGGGTTAGGGTTGGGGTTGGGGTTGGGGTTGGGGTTGGGGTTGGGGTTGGGGTTAGTCAAATGCCTAGGGCGCGCCGTGAGTGCCCACATAGTGCTGCAGCACGTTCGCCACGCGCAGGAGCGTGGCGCCGAGGGGGTCGGGGTGCTGCGGCGTCGTCCAGCCGTAGGAGAGTACGATGATGCGCAGTCCGTTGTCCTGGCAGGCGCATGGCGTGTGCATGGGCGCGTGCATGGCGTGTGCAAGGACCCGCGCATGGCGTGTGCAGTGCGTGTGCAGTGCATGACACCTGCGGCTCGATGGCGGCCATGAGGTCGTCCAGGCCGATGAAGGCGTCGTCGGGCATCTCCTGCCGCCTGCTGAGTATCGCGCCCTCGCCCTTGGCGTACTTCACCTGCAGGGGTGGTCGCAAGGGACGAGGTTTCGCCAGGGAAGCGAGGGAAGGCGTGTGCAGCGGCTGGCTGGCGGGAGGCGCCTGGAGGGGTTATCACCAGGGAAGGGCTGTGCCCGGGGAAGCGTGTGCAGCGGCGGGTGGGCGGGGTGCACCAGCCACTCGGCGTGCAGCAGCTTGATGGCTCCGCTGCGGAGCGACGGCGCGAGCGCCTCGCCGCCCAGCGCGCACCACAGGTGCTCCTGCCGCTGCGCCTCTGACTCGAAAGAGCCCTGCCACGAGATGTGCACATGTGCATGCACATGCACATGCACATGTGCATGTCACATGTGCATGTGTAGGTGCAGGTGCATGTATGCATGTGCATGTCATGCCATGTGTGCGTGCGCACGCGTGTGTGTGTGATAGGCTGGATGCATGAGTGGGGCTCGCCCGGAGGTCCGCAGGCGGGGGGGTGCGTCACACCGTGATCCTCCCACTCGCACTGACCGAGAGCAACTTGGCCTGCTCGCCCTTGCTGTGCCGGGGGTTGTTACCGGACGGGCGCTTCTCGAGCGAGGGTGGCGCAGGAACAGCGGGTGTCTTGCTCGACCTCCTTGCTCGACTTCTGTTGGGCAGGGACGAGGCCGCGGGCGGCGCTCCAGGCGCCGCCGCTCCGGGTGGCGGCGGTGCTGCGGATCGCGGGGTGTGCGGCGTTGCCCCTGCCGCTTGACCGAAATGTACTTTCGCTCCCGGAACCAGGGCCTCGTCCACCACCTGCGTTAACACAAACCGAGGTGACAACAACTGACACAGAGGCGCACACACCACAGCGGGGGCAGTGGTGGGTCTAGAATATTGGCCTCCTCTTGCGGTCAGGCGTGCGGGGCCGGGATATGTATGGCATGCACACCTGGCCGAGCTGCGGCGGCGTGCGAGCTGCAGCAGCGGCGCCTAGGGTTCCTATGCGTGCTATACACAGCAAACGCATGCATGCCCACCTGGCCGAACTCGTCCACAGCGTGCGAGATCGCTGTGCCCACGTTTGTGAAGAACTCGCCGACTTGCTCCAGCACGTGGCCCGCGTTTTCGTCGGCCGACTCGGACGGCGGCGGTATCAGGACCGCGTTCGAACCCTGCAGGGTGCCAAGGCGCGGCGACGCTGCCTCGCCCTTGGAGGCCTCCAGCCCGTCTTTCGAAGCGCCACAGCCCATGCTAGTGCCGCCCCAACCGAATAAAACTGCTCACCCAACACAGGCCACAGCAAAACCGCCCAGGCCAACGCGCCGGAGCCCGCGCGGCCCGACAATCTGCAACGTCGTTACGTTTTTTCGCGGTGCCAACAGGGCGCGCGCGCGATGCGGGTGTATAGAGCAGTCTCGTCGAAGGGCCGGCCAGCAACCGCGTAATTCCCGTCTTTACCACATGCCGACATGCACTAATTCCCCGATTCCTCGAAACTACCGTCACTAGCTGCGAAAGGACACCCACATCTACAATGGCTGCCGTAATCGCAGCCGCCACGGCCGGCGCGGCATCGTTCTCCCAAGCCGGCATCGCGCTCCCACGGGCCGCTTATAGAACAGGAGGCGGACGTAGAGCGTCGGCCGTGCAGGCGTCGGATGGACTATCGACCAAACCGTCGGTTTCGATTGCAGTATGCACAGGTGGCTCTTGTGAGCAGCGCTGCGCGCCTGGAGTCTTTCCGAAGAGACTGTTTGAGACGTTGACGGCGGATTCGAGCGTCGATGTCGTTGAGGTCAACTGCATGAACCAGTGCAAGCGCGGGCCAGTTGTGAGGCTAGTCGCTGAGGGTGAGCTGCAGGCTGTCCCCGAGAGGATGAACTCCGTGGAGCAGAAGCGCAAGACGTTCCAAAACGTGGGCGGCGCCGCGCGCGTTGAGGGTATATGGGGCATCGCGAGCGCGATCGCTGACGGCAGCACAAGCGATGAGCACGGCGATTTCACCCGGACAGCACACGGGCCTCTCCCGCCGTCGGCCATGTGACCATGTGAGCGTTGTGTCGTCAGTAATCGTTGCCCACAGCCCCCACACACCGACACGGCAGGGCTTAGATTCTGCTTTAAAGAACTCATTTTGAATACGAGCTCACATCGGCCCACAGGACCCCTCCTCAGGAGCGGCTGCGGGCTCGCCTCGATTCTAACCGCGCGCTGGTTCGTGGAAGCTCGTTCGTTATCCTTCAAAAGCGTTAGAAATAGCAAGGGCGGCCCCGGTATCGGATAGACTGTCTATGTAGGGCACACCGAGCCGCGCTCAGCCTGGAACTGCCGGAATATCCCCTTAACAGAGCTAGAATCCAGGTATGGCACGGCAGTGTATGGCACGACAATCACACAACTACACCAGAAAATCGCTTGGCTGTTCGTTCGTTATCCTTCGCCGTTCCTTTCACGATGGAGGACCTCTCGTTCCTTGATGCCATGGCCTCGACGGGATGCGTGATCTCGCTTGCGCACAAGGCGGCGATGCAGAGCTCGTTCCCGCTTCTGAAGAAGCAGAACAAGTTCAGCAAGGTGATGTTCTTTGGCAAGGTCATGGGCAAGGTGGGCGACTACCTGATCGCGGTTGGCATCGAGGAGTCGTTCCTCTCCGGCAAGAAGTTCTTCTTCTGGTGACTGCCGCGCCCCCGCTAGCCAGCCGCACCACGCGCACGGGAACCGCAGGCGTGCTGGCCCAAGGCGGTGCTGACCTGTGTTGCGGTGCCTTGGCAGCACGGACGGTGTCACGTGGGCTCAGCTGCCCGCCCCGACGGACGCGGACACTGCGCTTGCCGCCAAGCTGCCGAACGGCCTTCCGTTCACGGGCGACATCAGTCACGAATTCCCGACGCCGCCCGAGCCCCCGCCGCCCGTGGCTGAGGGAGGTGCGAAGCTGGCCCGCGTGGCTGCTGCGCACGCGGACCTAGCCTAGTGCGGTGCAGCCGGTGGTTCTCACCTGCGGTGTTCTCGCGCGTTGCAGAGGAGCCGCCCGAGGAGGTGGAGCCGCCCAAGCTGCCCGAGATCATGCGGCTCGCCGTGCTCGTCAACATGCTTGACGCCGAGAACGCCATCGCGCCGGCGGGTGCCCTCTGCATGCTGAGCACGGGAGCCGTCAAGGAGAACACCGCCTATGCGGGTGCGCCGCCTCGCCCCACCCGCGCACACCGGCGGGCTCGCGCTCAGCCTTGACGCCCAGCAGCACTCTCGCGCCCAGCAGCACTCTCGCCGGCCGACCCACGCTGCTATGGTGCGGCGCAGGTCTGTCCTCCGCATCCGCGGGCAGCATAAGCTCGTACGTCTTCGCCAACCAGCTGAAGGCCAAGGATGTGCTGCAGCCCTCGATGACCAACTCGCTCGACTTCCTGACGCCCGCCGACGCCGTCGTGCCCAAGGGTGCGCTGTGCGCGCACCTTGACGAGAGCACGGGGGTCACCACCATCCGCAACCTCCTGTGGCCCGGCTTCGTCGCCTTCTCGAGCCCCGCCAAGAAGTGGGGCTACTGCTACTTCGGCACGGGCGAGAAGAACCCCGACATCGCCTTCATGCTCCCTTAGCTAGCCCCCTGAGGCGCGCGTTCGAACGCGCGGAGGAGCACCCTTAGAGCACCCTGCATCGCAGGCGCAGCACGTGCGCAGTGTGGGGCTGTGCGGCCCGACCCCGCGTGCTGGTTCGTGGCGCTCAGTGCTGGTGTTGTGTAGTTTGACGAAATACGTTTACCTGATTTCCCCCCTCCCTCGATAAGATAAGATAAGATGGTTGGGTTTCACGCCTACGACGACTCGCGACGCTACACAATTCCGCGATGGCTGGGTGGCCCCCCTCGTCAGCCTCACACCCAGACACAAATGCACGGTGTGCGGCGATGATGATACGCCCGAACGCCCCTATATTATATCTATCTCCCTTGCCAAGTCAGCCGTACAGCCGACCTTCACACGGGCTGCAGCCTCAACGCCAAGATAGGATATCTATCTATCTATCTATCTATCTCAACGCCTTCCCAGTGTACCCCGCTACCCCCCCTCACAGCACCGGCTGAGCGCTTGCTTGGGCGGCCCGCTTTACAGGCACGCTCGGCAGAGGCGTCTTCGGTTCGAGACCAACCGGCTTCCGCGGCTCGGCGCATCCACATGGGCTGTGCCAGCTCCAAGGAAGAGAAAGAGCCGTCCCTCGTCGGCGGAGGCACGGACGGCTGGGCTGCCGGGTCGCCTGCCGCGAAACAACGGCCCAACCCTGCCAGGCCCCATCTTCCTCACACCTCGGTCGACAGCGCGGTGACGAGTAATAATGGGACAACGCCAGCGCGACAGGCCGCAGCGCCGCCTCTTTCGCAGCCCACAAGGCAGCCACCGCCCAAGCAGCAAGCTGCTGCGGCGGCGGCCGTGGCAGACGTGGTGCTGATGGAGAACGTCGACGGCGTGCACACCTTCTCCGCGTACGTGCTCGTCGATTTCGAGGCGAGCGTGGTCGGCGTCGAGCTCTCCGTGAAGAAGGGCGAGTGGGTGGCGGTGACTGTGGACGACGACGACGAGCCACCCAAGGGATGGTGCATGTGCTGCGTGACGCGGCCGGCGGAGGGCGAGTCGTACGGGCTGGTGCCGTGGAGCTATCTCGTCTCGGCAGCCCACGCCGAGCTCAAGGCGGCGGCAGAGGGGTTGGAGAGGAGCGGCGAAGGGGGGGCGGCGGACAGGACGGAGGAGCTTGGGCTCAGGCTGGCCCGTGGCCAGGACGGCGCCTTCGGTCTGGACATCGACGACCTCAACTGCGTGCGGCGGACGTCGCCAGGCGGCGCGGCGGAGAGCTCGCAGATCCGGGTGGGCGACGTCGTCATCGCCGTGGACGGCGAGCTCCTCGCCGGCCGCTCCATCGTCGAGGTCATGAGGCCCGGCGCGCCCGAGTACGAGGTCACCGTGCTCCGCGGCATCTTCAGCCACGATGAGGTGGGCTCGCCCGACGCCGCGGCGCGGATCAAGGTACGCCCCCCCCCCCCCCCCCCCCCCCCCCCCCCCCCCCCCCCCCCCCCCCCCCCCCCCCCCCCCCCCCCCCCCCCCCCCCCCCCCCCCCCCCCCCCCCCCCCCCCCCCTCCCGCCTCCCCCCACCCCGCCCTAGACCCATCCCCGCGGAACCCCGCCCGCCCCCATACCCCGCGCTCTGTCGCGCCGTCTCCCTCTTCCGGCCCGCCGGCCCTCGCCCCGCCTTTCTTCTCCCCACCGCTCCTCCGGCCTGACGCGTCGCCCCGCCTCGTCAGGAGGTGATGGCGCAGCGCACGGCGACTGCGGGCGGGTTGATGGGCGGCGCGCGGGGGGGGAAGGACGGCACGCACGGCAAGTCGCACCGCGCGACGGCCCGCACCGTGTCAGCCATCGAGGGAGGAGCCAGCATCAAGCAGGCACGCTCCTCCCTCACCTCCCCCTCACCCCCCTCCTCCACCCTGCCTCTACCTTGCCTGCCGCATCACGCTCGGCCCGTGGCTTGCGCGCCCAGGAGAAGCGCACGGTCGCAGTGCGGCGTGGCGAGAACGGGCTGGGCATCGACGTCAGCGAGCGCAACGTGATCTTGCGCGTGCTGCCCCACTCGCTCGCCGCGACAGACGGCGCGCTGCGCGAGGGCGACGTCATCGTCGGGGTCGACGGCGAGGACCTGGGCAAGCGATGGCTCGCCGAGGTGCGCACGCCCACAAGCCATGCACACGCCCTGCACACGCCATGCACACGCCATGCACACGCCATGCACACGCCATGCACATGCCAGCATGCACCCGCCAGGTGATCAAGCCCGGTCTGCCGTCCTACTCGTTCACGCTACTGCGCGAGAAGTGGCACGGCGGCAGCGAGGTTGCCGCGGCGAGCGGCGACATCTACTCGCTCAAGAGTTGGGCCATCGCCGACCTCAAGGAGGACCTCGTCACCGCCGGCGCGCCCGCCGCCCCACCGATCCGTGGGGCGGAGGGGAGGGAGCGGGAGGCGGTGCGCGTGGTCCCGCTCACCAAGGCGCGGCTCAAGGAGCACACAGCGGCGCACGGCGGCGGGGGGCGCGCGTCGCGCGTGACGCCGCCGGCTGGGGAGGGAGCCGCGGCGGCCGGCGGCGAGGCGGTGGCGGCCGGCGACGAGGTACACGAGTCGGCGGTGGCGCGGGGCACGGTGCCCGCGTGGGTGTTCAACCAGTACAGCGAGCTGGCGAGCCGGGCGGCACCGAGCCCGAATTGGGTCCCGCCCAGCGCACACCTCGAGTGCGCGCAGCTCGACCGACCCAAGCCCGGCAAGTCGGCGCGGCCCAAGTCGGGTGCGAGGGGCTCGAGGGCCTTGGCCTCCGCGCCCACGGTGCCGCCGGCGCCGGGCTCGCCGGCGCGTGGGACGTCGCAGCCGGGCTCGCCGCCGCGGCTTGGCTCGCGCGAGGCGCCGCTCTCGCACCGGGAGGCGCCGCAGCCGTGGCGCAGCATGGTCAAAGTGGCCTCGCCCGCAGCAGCCCATGCAGCCACCCACCGCCCCCTTGAAGCCCGCCCGCTTGAAGCCCGCCCGCTTGCTCAGGGCTGCCCCCTCGGCCCGAGAGGAGAGCCCTCGCCGCGCGGATGCTCAGGCGAGGCTGCGGCGGCGCTCTGGTGCCCGCCCCAGGTGGCCGATTCCCGCCGCCGTTGACCTGAGGGTTGACCCTGCAGGCCGGGCTACCTGAGCACGATGCGCATGGAGGACATGCTGCGCGACGCCATGGAGGGCGCCGCCGCCAACCCCGGCATGGTGAAGCAGTTCGATGAGGCGCTCGGCCGCTACCGCGCGCACCCGGGCATCCTGCGCAAGCAGCGCGAGGACGCGCAGGCGCGGCAGGCCGAGCACGCCGCGCTCAACGCGCCCGCCTACGCGCTCGAGCGCGCCAGGGTGCCGCCGGGCGTGCGGCTCACGCACAAGAGCCTTGACGACCTCGTCGCGGCGGGGTGCACGTGGGACGAGGCCGAGGAGATCATGCGCTTCCCCATCCTCAAGTTCGTCACGGCGACGCCCGAGCAGCTCGACGCGGGCATGCCCGTGGTCGAGACGCTCGCCTACCACCTCGACCGCCGCATGAGCGAGCAGCAGGCGCGCGCGGTGCTCTTCGCGCTGCCCGCCAAGTTCGCCGTCGACCAGAGGCAGCAGTGGGGCGGCAAGGGGCTGCGCGAGGATTGGCTCGCCTCGCAGCAGCGCCGCTTCGACGAGATGCTCGAGGCGGGCTTCCCCGGCGTCGGGCTGCAGCCGCCGCCGCGCGAGCCCGAGCCGAAGCCGCCTCCCCCGAAGCCGCAGGGCGTCGAGGGCATCCTCGGCGAGGCGGCCGCGGCCGCAGCCCGCAACGCCGCCGCGGGCCGAAAGTCGAGCGCGCGCGCGCCCGCGCCCGCGCCCGCGCCCGCGCCGGTGCCCAAGCCTGCGCCCCCGCCTGCGCCCGCGCCTGCGCCCGCGCCAGCGCCCGCGCCAGCGCCTGCCCTGCCGGTGGCGCCGCTGCGCGAGCAGCAGCAGGCGAAGGCGGAGGAGCAGCAGATGAAGGCGGCGGCCTCGAAGGCGCAGGCGGCCTCGCCACGCGGCGCGACGGGCGGGACGCCCAAGCGGCAGGCGGGCGCGTACAAGGAGACCGAGCTGTTGCAGCGCATCGGACAGGGCACCTACGGCTCGGTCTTCCGCGGCATGTGCAACGGGGAGGAGGTGGCGGTCAAGGTGATGCCGCTGCAGAGCGACACGGCCGAGGACATCAAGCGGGAGATCAAGATCATGCGCGAGTGCGCGTGCGACTACATCATCGCCTACCGGGACGCGTTCATCCGCGAGCACGAGATGCGCTCGACGCTGTGGGTGGTCATGGAGTTTTGCCGCGTCGGCTCGACGCTCGACGTGATGCGGCGGCATGCCCCGAACCCTAAGCCGTTCACCGAGCAGCAGAGCGCGTGGGTGATCCGGGGCATGCTCTACGCGCTCGACTACATGCATACGGAGCGCAGGGCGATCCACCGCGACATCAAGGCGGCCAACGTGCTGCTCACCGCCGACGCGAGCGTCAAGCTGGCCGACCTCGGCGTTGCGGCGCAGCTGTACAACACCATGTCCAAGCGTGGCACGATGATCGGCACGCCGCACTGGATGGCGCCCGAGACGCTCGGCCAGATGGGCGAGGACGGCAAGTACGACTTCAAGGTGGACATCTGGGGCGTCGCCATCACCGCCATCGAGCTCGCGCAGCTCGCGCCGCCCTTTGCGGACACCAAGAGCGTCTTCAAGGTGTGTGCCCATGCCGTGCCCATGCCGCGTGCGGGCAAGTGCATGTGCCGCCCCTTTTGCCGGCACCGCGCGCGTCTTCAAGCTGAGGCATATGCCCTGCCCACGTACACGTACTATGCAGGTGATGATGCTCATCGTCAACGGCGAGCCCGCCACGCTCGAGCCCGGGACGGCCGCCTCTCCCGCCTTCCACGACTTCCTGCGCGTCGCGCTCATCAAGGACCCCGCGACGAGGCCGACCGCCGCCCAGCTGCTCGAGCACGAGTGGATCACCAGCGCCACGCGACCAGCGCTCGCCGAGCTGGTCGCGGAGCAGGAGGAGGCGCTCAAGCAGGCGGTAAGAAGCGGCGGCGGCAAGGCCGAGGGCGAGGGTGAGGGCGAGGAGGAGGTCAGGTTCGACCACAGCAGGCGGAACTCCGGCGGCGGTGACCAAGTGGCGACAATGAAGTTGTGATGCGGACGCGCCCCGCCCGGTACCCCACCCCACTCTTTGCGGGTTATATTCTGTTTTTAGTTTTATACAAGTTGTGTGTGGCGCAGCTACGTTAGAGTGCGTCCAGATTCTATAAAGTACTAACGCTACACCACCTACGACCTACACGGTAGATAAAGATACAGTGTGGAAGTAAGCGGGTTCTCTCATCGCTGCGAGGAGATGTGTGCGATCGGTACGGCTTTACACAAACAACACACAGATTCAGATAGAACACACGCGTCGTGTCTTGGGGCCGTTGGCGCGCGTGCGTTTTTGGTTTTTTTGCGCTTGCCGCGAACGCCGCACAAAACCGAGCCCAACGCAGCAAAGAGCAAGCCAGATCTCGTCGCCGGGGATGAGCGCTACCGCTCACCCTGCTCGTTTGCTTTTATTATATACGGGGCCGCGACCCGACCGACTTCGCGGCCGTGGGCCGGGCCGAGGTTCGCAGTACACATGTGTGCGGACATATACGGCACTGCTTGCAAGGTGACCAGAAGGTGGTCCGCGCTGTGTAGGCTGTAGCGTAAGCGATTGGGGCGTGGGCACATACACACATACGAGACACATATACTTTAGCTTTACATGTGCGATGTGCATCTTGTGATTCATGTGTGCATGAAGCGTACACATGCACATACTTTATAACATACTTTTTTGGTTTTTAAAGTATGTGTGCATGTGCATATGTGTGACATGTGCATGTGACATGCACATCCACATGTGCATGTGCATGTGTGCATGCACAACAGTGTCAGTGAACCGTACCGTACCACCTTGCTTGAGAGCTTGAACCCGACGTACACACTCGTATTGTTTTTAAGGTACAACGCGCACTTGCCCTGCGTCGCGCGTTTCGTCGCGCGCCCCGTGCACATTATGCTCCGGGCTTTTGGATCAGCCCATATGAGACGACCACTCTGGCAACGCCGGCGCCGCCAACGACAGCTCGCCCAGCGAGATGTGCTGCATGTTGCCCGCGAGAAGAGCCTCCTCGAGGGGCGGCACCATCAGAGGTGCTCCCAAGCTCGAGAGCGGCAACTGCTGACTGCTGTCTGGCGGTGCCCAGAGGGAGCTCTCGTAGCCGTCGCCCGTCGGCCACGAGGCAGACCGGCCGAAGGGCATGGAGGGCGCACAGCTGGGATCCGTGTTGGCCTGCTGCGGCGCGGCCTGCTGCGCACTCAGCGCGGCGGCCTGCTGCGCGAAGCTAGCGGCGGCCCCCGAGGCTCCCGCATTGAGCCGCGGCCCCGCTGCTGCGAGCGGGGCGACCGCCGACGCGACGAAAGGGGCCTGGCCCGCCGTCTCAGACTGCAGCGGCGGCGGCTCGGAGGGCAGAGGCGGTTGCTGCTGCTGCTGCTGCTGCAACTGCTGCTGCTGCTGCTGCTGCTGCTGCTGCTGCAACTGCTGCTGCTGCTGCTGCTGTAGCTGACGCGGGTGCTGACGCGGGTGCTGGTGGTGCTGCTGCTGACGCTGGTGGGCGTGCGCGTGGGGGTACTGGTGCGAGTGCGGTGGCCGCTGCCGCTGCTGCTGGCCGTAGCCCAGCTGCGGCATGCCCTGCTGCTGCGTCGCGTACTGGGGTGACGTCACGTATTGGGAGTAGGCGGCGGCCTCGCGCTCGTACTGCGCTGTGCTCGCGGCGTGGTCGGCCAAAATCTGTCGAGAGTTGCCGCCCCTGCGACCGCACCTCGGCTGCATCTGCTGCACCGGTTGCTGGTGCTGCGGCGGCTGCACCGGCGGCACGTGCTGCTGGTACTGCGCGTAGTGGGCGGCCTCGCGTGCGTACTGTGCCGCGCTCGCCGAATGTTCCTGTACGACGCGGTTCCGGTTGTATCGCTGCGTATTTCCACCACGCCCAGGTTGCGCATAGAACTGGGCGTAGGCGGCGGCCTCACGTTGGTACTGAGCGGTGCTGGCCGCGTGGTCGGCCACGACCTGCCGCTGCGGCGCCGGCTGCTGCGGCGCCGGCTGCATTTGCCGTCTGTCGGCACCGTCGTCCTGTGTCCAGTTTTGCCGTTCCTGGCCCCAGGTATGGAGCTGCTCGTTGGTGGCAGCAGCCTCATCTGCGGTTCCCGCAACGCTTCCCGCAACATAGAGGGGGTCGGAGTGCGGAGCCTTGCCTTCTTGCCCAGCCGCAGTCGGTGTCCGCCAGTCCTGACTTTGTGGAGAGAACCGGCCAAAGCCGTCCGAACCCTCCGCCGAGCTCATGTACGACGCCGACCTCGATTACGCCGCTCGCTCGCCTTGCAAGAGCAGGGGGGGCACTACCAGCGGACGACACCCGTACACAAG
>Ga0209302_10001391_pt1 | contig 14072 bp, 17 predicted proteins | sample ArcOceMetagenome_2_FD_187445 | JGI IMG/M metagenome (GOLD analysis project Ga0209302, IMG submission 187445) | Marine eukaryotic phytoplankton communities from Arctic Ocean - Arctic Ocean ARC135M Metagenome (SPAdes) (version 2) | ecosystem: Environmental > Aquatic > Marine > Oceanic | place... | reverse complement strand
ATATGTTCATTGTAAATGAATATGAAATCAAGTTCGGCAAAAAAGAAAAGAACTAATTCTCTAAATCAAGAATATCTACTAGAAACCATTACATCGACAAACACAAACAAAAACAAAAACACAAACACAAAGACGAGTAGGAAAGATAAGTAAGTAGTAAAATGATTGATTTATTTAGGAAGTATTTAATCTAGGTATAAAATATATGAACGAGTATTTATTTTATATCATCGTTATAGCAATATTTTTGTATTTTTTGTATCAGCAATATTTTTTTCAAAAATCCATTTTTTTTCCACAAATAGAACAATTTACTCCCCAGGAAGTGGAAAATATTATTCAACCACCAGGTAGTAACAAAATTGGTACAATTAACCCCGAAACAGCTGAAATCATTAAAATACAAACCGTTAGTAATGGATATACTCAAAATGATATAGATAATTTAAAACCATCTAATCCTACAGCGTTTGCAATCTCGGATTCTGATAATATGGGAACATTCCCCGACGCAGAACAGGAAGATTACCCATTGTCAACGAGCGAGTTTGAATATCCTAATCGTTATAAATTTACAGTTGATTATCCCTGTAGAAAAACATCAACTGGGATGTTTTCAGATTGTGGTGTTTGGTCGGCAAATGACGCATGGACTGCCGATCCATATAAAGGATTAAATTGTCCATTATCGAATACAAAAACACCGAAACTATCAACAATTGTTTCAAGGACTAGAGAGATAAAACATAGATAAACGATGAGACATTTGATTGTTGTTCTATCCTTATTTTTAATGCTTTGTCCCAACCACTTATAACTTTGTTTACACCATTGGTAATTTAAAACGCCGATTATTTTGATGTTATAAAATCAATATATTTGTTATGAATTATACATTCCTTCTTAAATTTTCGTCCAAATAAACATTTACTACCCAATAAATATAATAACTCATCCTCTGTAATAAAACTATAATTTTTCAATTCGTTATTTGATGGATATTTATAATCCATTCCTTCCCAATTTACAAATGTTGTAGCATCGTTTGCTACATTTGGTGTTGTAATTATTTCATCTTGTAGATTATTATAGAAAATATTTGTAATATAGCAATGTTCATCGGGAACAGTAGAAGAATAATTGAACCATGTAATGTAATGATTATTATTAAGCATTAATTCTGTGTGTTTTCGATTAAGAATACACCATTGTCCTGCTTTTTGAATATATTTTTTATCAATATATTTTAAGGTAGTCTTACATCTTGGAAAACATTGGGATTGTTGTGTAATATTAAAGTATGAATAACCCTCATTTAGATTATCATAAACATGTTCAAATGATTTAAGTGGTATGCATGAATCCGACACAAAAATAAAATGTTTATTCTCCTTATCTGCAATTGCTTCTTGTAATAACAAATTTTGCGCTTTTACTATGGTGATATCAGCATATTTCGTTTCAATGCAATTATTCAATTTATATTTTTCAAAATATTTTAATGGTTTATTAAACTTGTAATGTACATAAATAGTATATTTATTCACATCAATATTTTTGAAGAAACTATTCCACAACTCCTCGTGATTTATAATATCATAAATTAAAAAACAAAATGCGACTTTTTTCATGTATTATATTAAATTATAACATTTAACCTTTAACCTTTAACCTTTTTTGATTTTAGTCGGATTTGTCCCATTTTAAATCAAAAAAGGGGTATAAATGACCAATCATAAAATATTATTATGAATGATAATATTTTATTTTCAGAATGCGATGCGTAAATACAGCCCTAACGCGCATACATAAGCCCACAATTCCCACCTACAAATGTGACAACATTATATCGTTCTTCGTGAACTGTCATGTTATAATTATAGTCGTATAATCGCCAATTGCTTTTATTGACACCAATTAATGTACCGGAAGACGGATCACATATTGTATAAAACTGGGCTTCTTCATCAATCGGAGGAGTATAAGTGGTAAACTCCAATTGAATATCGCGAAATTTGCTCAAATTCATTGCACCAGATGGTTGAAAATCAAACGGATCAGTATGAATGCCAAAATTATAACAGTAAAGACCGTCTGGTGCATTACCAGAGGTTCTAACATATTTCTCTATGTAATTGTAGACTCCAGAATCCAGAACATTTTCGCGATATTTACCATCCAACAAGATGCCCAATGATAGTAATATGTTTTTTTCATTGGCTACATTATAATCACCCGTTATAAAATATCCTGTATGAGTTCCATCAATCGGATTAAGTCCTGGTCCAAAAGTTACCCCACTAATATCCGGTATTAAATGCTGGCCAGAAATATCGGCAAATTCTACATCTTGTGGTAAATAATTATATGGCCAGTTGGTGTAATTACTCCATTCATTTCTCAGATTAACATCACTTCTTTGAAAATACCACATCCATGACGATACCATACCCATTGAATTTTCCAACTTTACGCGCTGACTACCAGTAATATTAAAGTATTTCCAATCGTATACAGACTTAAATAGATATTTTTGTTCTTTGGCTGCAAAAACTTTCGACTCTTCTTCTGTTAAAAAACCATAGGTAGACATTAAATGGACATCGGCATTCCAATCGGTTCTCTTGTCTTGATATGATGTTGTTGTATTTAATGATATATCCGGTGGTGGTTGTAAGAAACGATAAAACTGATGATATGGATTATTAAAATTGGGACGAATATATGGGAACTCGTATTCCTGATCTTCGACATCTCGAATAACAATTAGTTCTTGTACTGGTCTTATTGTAATATTTATTTCTAATTCATTGTATTGAAGCGCGACAAGTGGAAATGCCATTTTAGCAGCCAATGTAAACCAAAAATTAATGGGAATATATATTTTTCTAGCACGAATAGATGGTTCAGGACCCTGTTGAGCAGAAGTATAATAGGCATTCGGATAAGAATTAATTCGCGATGACGTATTTCCAGGATCATTTAATTCTGCAACATTACCGGTCATATTGTCATAAAGGTCCTTTTTAACATTACTGAAATCACGCTGAACCATGGCCAATAAATAAGCACCAGAATAACGATTCAGTATTTGTCCACCTACTGTAATTTCTACTTCTTCAATCATCTGAGTTCCCAAATTATCAATCCATTTGAATTCGTAAGGCGCCCAATTCTGAGAGGCATCAATAGGTGGAATAATTGGACTCCAAATAGTTGGCAACTGAACCACTAAATACGTATCCATAAGAAGTTCTGCATATCGCTTCATTCTAAATGTGAATTTAGATGATTCTGTCATCCGTAATTTTCGTAATCCATCAAAATCCAGTCGAAACTTCTGCAATCCGAAATTCGTATATTTTTTATAGGTCGTTTTAAAAAAGGTTTTTGATGGATTTCCATTTAAATATACATTTTGATTTCCATAAGCAACAATATTTAATAGTCCTCCTGGCATATATATTTATCCTACAATATTATTTAACTTTTTATAATGATAAATAATATTATTATTCAATGAGAGTAGTAAAGAGCAATATAGTAAAAAACAGATGGTTTCAGTTCCAAACATTTAGATAATTCCATATAATTTTTTCATAATGTATTATAAGATGAGTACAGCGAATAAAATAAAACAACATGCGAAAAACGCAATGGTATTTATGCAGAACAATAAAACATCCAGTATCAAATATATGATTTATTTTATTATCATAATGTTATCAGTTATGGGTATTACTTATACCATACAGAAAATACGATTAAAAAATAATAATAATACTGCTATTTCTAAAATGTATTCAGAATTTCCTCGAATAAGTAGCTTAAATACACGCGATGCAGCATATCAGTTTTTACTGAGAGATTATTATATTAAAACAGCATATAATTGTTGTTGTGGAGGACAATTTAAAAATGACTATGTTGATGTAGTTCCTTTAAAAAAGTGTATATCACAAGGTGCTCGTGTACTAGATTTTGAAATATATTCATCACTTGACGATAAACCTATTATTGCAGCAGCATCTATAAATAATGTGAATGTTAAAGAAATGTATAATGAAGTTTATTTAGAGGAAGCTTTAAAAGTAGTTAATAACAATGCTTTTAGTGGCGGAACATGTCCTTGTCCAAATGATCCATTAATTTTACATTTCCGTATTCAAAGTAACAACAACAAAATGTACAAAAGCATGGCCGAAACAATCTACAATACAATTAATCCTAGATTATTAGATAAGGAATATAGTTATCAATATTCCGGGTTTAATTTAGGGGCAGTACCACTTCAAAATCTAATGGGTAAAATTGTTATATCAATTGACAGAGCAAATCCTATGTTTGAAACAACTCCTCTAAATGAATATGTAAATATATCTTCTAATTCCATGTTTTTAAGAGCATCAAGAGCATATGATATTAAATTTACACCTGATTCAACCGAGCTAATAGAATATAACAAGAAATACATGACCATTAGTATGCCAGATTTGAGCGCATATGATACAAATATAGATGCATCATTACATATGAAATATGGTGTTCAGTGTATTGGTATGTGTTTTCAAAATTTTGATTCAAATATGGAATTCTATACTTCTTATTTTGATAAATATGGGCATTCGTTTGTATTAAAACCAGATGAGTTACGATATATTCCGGTTACTATCAAGAAACCTGCTCCACAAGACCCCAAACTTTCATTTGCACCTAGAGATACCAAAACAGATTTCTATTCGTTCAGCGTTTAATGAGAATTATACAATAAACATTATAATTATGATATCATATAATTGTCCATATTGGCGAATTATATGATAACTTGATAGTTTTTATACCGGTAATATATATATAATGAGTCAATGTACTACAAAAATGACATTAGAAGAAAAGGAAGTTGCCATTTTGCGTGACGCAGTTGATGTGGCTGAAAAAAGAAAAGGAAGAAAAACACTAAGTGATCCTGATGTAAAAAATATAATCTCTATTTTAGAAGATTTTTTAAAACAAAAAAGACTAGTGTGTTATGGTGGTACCGCAATTAATAATATTCTACCACTAGAAGATCAGTTTTATGATAAAGATATTGAAATACCCGACTATGATTTTTACAGTCCAAATGCAATGTCGGATGCAAAAGAACTAGCGGATATTTATTACAAAGCCGGATTCCAAGAAGTAGAAGCAAAGGCAGGTGTTCACCATGGTACATATAAAGTATTTGTTAATTTTATACCTGTTGCAGACATAACATATTTAGATGCACCATTATTTAAGCGTGTTCAAAAAGATGCGATTCGTGTATATGGTATATTATACTGTGCTCCTAATTTCTTAAGAATGAATATGTATTTAGAATTGTCAAGACCATCTGGAGATATTAGCAGATGGGAAAAGGTATTAAAACGCCTAATATTACTAAATAAAAATTACCCTCTACGCGGAAAACACTGTGACCCAAACATGTTCCAGCGTGAATTTGAAAAGGTGGATTTTAAAGAAGAAGAAAAACTATACTATATTGTGCGCGATTCATTCATTGATCAAGGATTAGTATTTTTTGGAGGTTATGCGAGTTTTCTCTATTCCAGCTATATGCCAGCGAAACAAAGAAAAATGTTTCAAAAAACGCCTGATTTTGATATATTATCAGAAGAACCAGAAAAATCAGCTGTTATATTGAAAGAACGACTTGAAGACTTTGATTACAAAGGTATTAAAATTATTAAACGTGATGGTATAGGTGAACTTATTGCACCTCATTATGAAATCAAAGTGAAAATTAATAAAGTAGAAGAAACTGTTGCGTTTATATACAAGCCGTTAGCATGCCATAGTTATAATGTCATAAAAAAAGGGAAAAAAACAATTCGAGTCGCTACAATTGATACCATGTTGAGTTTTTATTTTGCATTTTATTACAGTGATCGTGATTATTACGATGAAAACAGAATATTATGTATGGCCCAATATTTATTTGATGTCCAGCAAAAAAATAGATTGGAGCAAAAAGGGGTGTTAAAACGGTTTAGTATTAATTGTTACGGAAAGCAGGAAACATTAGAAGACATGAGAAATACAAAGGCTGAAAAATATAAAGAACTGAAAAACAATAGGAAATCGCTAGAATATGAGTCGTGGTTTTTAAGATATATACCGTTTGAAGTTAACCTGGAAAAAAAAGAAAATAAAAAACTAAAACAAGATGGAAAGAAAATGAAAACACTCAAGACCAAATTAAAAAGAAGTCGCAACAGTGCGACTAAAAAAAAGAAGAAAGGTAAATCAAATGCGCGTTCAAAGCGAAGATTTACAGATATTTTTAATATGTTATGATTATTGTAGTGACAAATAGATAATAATATCATTCCATAAATTTTTCAAAATAAAAGCATTTTGTTTTATAATATTTTTATTTTTCAACTTTTTTGGAATGAATTGTTCTAATTGTAACACTGTTCGAAATAAATAAAAAAGAATTGTGTATAACGATTCTCGCATCCGAAAATAGAAAATATCGCTAATATTCCAGTCATTTACATAACTACAAAGACTATTCGCATCTCCTGTACAAATAAAATTATGGGTATCATGTAGCCCTTCCATCAATCTAGGGTATATATTTGTTTCATGTTTAATATAAATCATTTTGAAAATCTTATTCAATCCTTGCAAATTGATGAACAATATTTTCTTGTGTAAATCCTTTTTGAACATATAAGGGAATGCCCCGTCTATACATCCATCTTTATCAACCACGTTCCTATCAATCAAATAAGGAACATACATTGATTTTATAATACTATCAACTAAATCATCTACCGAAATGAATTTTTTTTTTATAATCTGAATACCCTTATTCGTATCAAAAAATGTCAAATAAAAACGCCCATTACATGTTAATACATCTAAATCGGATATAGATGCACATAATCTATGTCTAATTATTTTCATCATTTGCTTTAAATCTTGATGTTTTCTGATTTTCATAATACCCATAACGGTTAATTCCTTAGCTAAATCCATTATATTTAATAAATACATTACACCCAACAATGCTCCAATACTACACCCAGAAACACGATCTATTATTATTTTATTTTGCCGTTCTAATTCCTTTATATAATATAATGATCCTAACATAAACATCCCATTAAATGCTCCACCATCCAATACAAGATCGATTTTGTTAACATTATTTGTATTGGATAGTATTTGTTCAGGTGGTATATTTTCTATTAAACTCTTTATATATGTATTCATCCTTGGATTTTAGTAATTTACATTTGGTTTATATTTATTTTCAAATATATTTACACATAGTATACTATACTGTACTATACTATGTCGTTTGATACAAATACATCAAGACCATCGTGGCAAGAATATTTCAAAAATATAACCCAATATACAGCAGAACGGTCGCCTTGTGAAAGACTAAAAGTCGGCTGTTTACTCGTAAAAGAAAATCGTATAATTGCACAAGGTTACAATGGATTTTTGCCAGGCGCCCCACATGAGTCAAAAGTAATAAATGATCACGAACAATCAACTGTTCATGCTGAGCAAAATACCATAACAGATTGTGCTAAGCGAGGTGTTAGTAGTGATAACTGTGATGCATATATTACACACTACCCATGTACTCATTGTATGAAACTGCTATGTGCGTCTGGGATAAAAAATATATATTATATTAATGATTATAAAAATGATCCTCTCGTTGAATATTTTTTAGAAATTTCCAACATTGTTCAAATTGTTCAAATTTAATTTTCATTGTACAAATATTTTTCATTTTTATATACGATAAAATCCTGTAGTTTATTTAATCGATGTTCATAAAGAGATAATCTTTCCTCGTCGTTCAATGATTTTTCCAAGGTTGTTATATTTTCTTCAAATTTCGCAATTTTCTCTTCTAATGTAATAACATTAAATTGTGTATTATTAACAGTATCTATATTATCTATGTTATCTATGTTATACGACCTTCTTAACTTTGGTGGTTTTATCATAATGCATTCAGTTGCATCAATCTGTAACAGACGATGTAGTTTAATGAATAATTTGTCTAGTATTTCAGATTTTGTATACTCAATTCGAATACCATGTTCCATTGTATAATTTTCATAATTATTCAGGTCATCTAAAATATTGTTATTAGCATTAGCAACGGGTTTATCTTCATTTGGTAAATCTCTATCCTTTGGTGAATCTCTATCCTTTGGTAAATCTCTATCCTTTGGTAAATCTCTATCCTTTGGTAATTCTCTATCCTTTGGTAATTCTCTATCCTTTGGTAACATATTATTTCGATTTATCTCATGATTATTATTAGCTAAAATTTTTTGATATTCGTATTCCATTATATTATTCATATGTTAATATAGTATTTCTATTTGTTAATATAAATAGAAATACTATAAAGTTCAATTTTACTAAAAATAAAATTATAAATTCTGTAATTGTGTAAGCGATTTTGAAATAACATAGTAAATGATTCCAAAAAATAAACTATTTATTATATATCCGGTTAAATTTGGATTGCCATCCTTATTAAAAAGAGAAGGCAATAATGTTAAAAATTTGCTTTTAACAACCGGTAATTGAAAGATGAAATACAGTAGTCCAATAATGATTGGTATTTGAAATTCATCATATAGTATTTCCAATGAATCACGAGAATTTCCACTATTCATACGACGGGATAATATTTCGTGCTCGGTATCACTATTTTGTATATAATCTTGTTGTTCAATTTGCTCTGGTTGGGGAACAAAATTTGGCTTGATTTGCTCGTCGGAAAAATGAACAGTTGACTGGGGAATATCACGAGATGGTAATGTGGTAGCACCACTTGCACTTGCTTGTTGTATACCAGTAACAAACTCATTCATTGCTTTTTGATCATCTATACCAGATTGTTGATTTCCGGATGCTAAATCAGCTTGTGGTTGAATTGATGGATTATAACTAGCGCTTGTTTCAGTGGTTTGAAGAACTACATTTTGTGCGGATCCTGAACCACCACCACCCCCTGCAACCGGATCGGTTGGTAAATCATTCAAATTTGTCGTATCACTCATATCTAATATATTAGTAATATTCATAGAATATCATATTTACGCAAAATCTACATTTTTCTTTCCACTATCACATCCAGTTGAGTTCATTACATATTGAAAACACTGCTCGCCATATTTATATTTCTTGTTTTTTATATCTTCTAAACTTGGGGCCTTGAATTCAATACAGTTTTTTCCCTGACAAGAGCGCTTAAATAATGTAGCGAGTCCTAAACCAAGTAATAATGAAATAATTACTTTGCCTGATTCAGTATGAAAAAATCGTTTGAGTTCCATATAATATATATTTATATTTGAATTGGAATTACTTCAGCATCGTTTGAACATTTTATCATATTTTGTTTCAACTGAAAGCAATTATCGGTTTTGTCTCTAAACTGAAACCTGTTTTCATTATCTGGTGTAGGATATACTACAATTTGTTTTAGTTTTGGATCAGTCATGTAGACATATAACAGACCAAATAACAAACTAACTATAAATACCGGAATATTAATAATTGACATTCTTATATATATTACAATTATAGTAAATATTCTTCTGACTCATTACCTCGGCTACTAGCGCTATTTTTAGTTAAATCAGATTGTTTCTTATTAGATTGATTACCTAAATCAAAACTGATTACTTTTGGTTCGTCGAATGGAACGAGCATATCGTTTAGAGTAAACGATTTACGATGTAAACAAAATGTATTGTCATCTTCATTGTATTCAATCGCACGATATTTGTATTTCAGTTCCTGTAGTTGTCTTAAAATCGGTTCCATGTCATTTTCATAGAGTGAAACTACATCTTTGATTAAATGGACATTATTAGTCTCATTAAACTCTTGTACAGATGACTTTATGGTATCTACTATATTATAGAACAGCTCCATTTTAACATTAATCTCTGAACGATTTACTAAATTCGACAAGGTAGATACATACTGAGTTTTATATTCAGTTAATGATTCTAAATCATCTACCAATTCATCTTTAATTTGTTTAAAGGTATTTAAAACTGTCGATTCACTCTTAAAATTAAAAAGCAAGTCTAGTTTAACCTGAATAATTTTTTCTTTATTTGAGGTTACACCATCTTCATATACAGACACCAATTCGTCTAAAAATATATACTTGCCACGATTAATGCGAATATTTAAACCACATTGGTTATTTTTATTGCCACATTGTGCCCGCAATATGCCTTCTTTATTAGAAAATATAGTACCAACTGCTTGTTTACATCCAATACATTGAGGCTTGTGTTTCTCCAATGCGATTTGTTTTTGCTTAAATGATTTTAAGGATTCGTCGTGCAATATCCTGGTTATTTTAGCCTGTTTTTTAGTATCATAATCATTTTTTAGTTTGTAATATTCATTTAAAGCTTCTAAAAATTCCATGATAGACTCTATATAGATTAGTTGAATATTTTTCTATTATAAAACTGAACTTCTGGATTATTTTGCCATGTGGGCAAATCTGTCAAAAGAGTATTTTCCTGACTCTTACGATAATCTTGCATAAAACGAAGTTTGTTCAAGATATATGCATCGTGTTGTAATTTCATTGCTTCTTGTAACTGTTTATCATTTTTTCGTTTATATTTAAAATATAAGGTTAGTCCAACTATAATGGAAAATCCAATAAATAATCCTAAATTATATAAAAAATTATAATACTTGGTCTTCATTATATGACATTGTTCTAATGAAGTCGATAAAAAGTATTTTACACCTGGTTCTATTAAACGAGGTCGGATTTGTTGAAAGGTGTCCATTAGAATATAAACTTATAATTTCAAAATAAATTATACCTATTATTTATATGGCTGCAAATCCATCGTCCTCTATTATTTTTTTTATATTATTTACTTTAGGTTATTTCATAACTAAATATTATGTAGACACACCAGTAATTGGTGCCATTTATTTTTTAACATTGATTATTGTCCAGTTTTTTATTAATCTTCAGTTAACTAGTGATATATGTAACGAATCCCAGTATGGGATTGCCATGACTACAACTATATTTCCATGGGTTTTTATCTTTGGAATCTTGGTTATCTTACTTAAAATATTTCCTAATTGGCTAAGCCCGTTTTCGAACACATTTGGATATTTGTTTACTTACATTACAGGTGTAAATGAATTCTTAATGGAAATTTTAAAATCAAAGTCAACAAATTCAAATTCAGCAATTGAAAAAATTTATGAAAATAAATCTTTACTTATTAATTCCATCACATTAGAAAACATAAGTGATTGGTGGAAGAAAATGTCAGACAAGAATAGTGGCATACTAAAGTCAAATATGGGTAATGAACAATCAGATAATTTCAAAAAATTGGAAAAATTCATAAGATTAAAAACAAATGTAGCCGAGTTTATTTGGTATATATTAACGGGTATTCTAGTAACATCGGTAAGTTATAATTATATACTAAACTCTGGATGTACTCAATCGGCAGAGGAAATGGAAAAGCGTCACAATGAGTATTTAGAACAAGAAAATAAATTGGCATCTACTAAAAAGAGCCAAGAGAAAAATAAAATTATTTACAAGACTTACGAATAAATAATTTATTTGGTTAAGATTTTAACGAAATCTAGGTATGGTGATGTAATATAATACAAATAGGTAAGATAATATTCCTAAAATAATGCTTAATAGCCAAATAGGCAATATTGTTTTACGCTTGTTTCCTAATCCGAATTCACGAATATTTCCATCGTTGTTATATAAAAATCCTGGTTGAATGTAATTAAATAAGGCAAATAATGCCAAAAATAAAATTATTGAAATTGTGTTAATGTTTTTTCGTATTGAACTATAATTCATTATAATAGGCACATAATAATATTTCGCCATTTCGATTTATTTTATTTGTCTCCTTGTGAATTTTATTTTATATACATAATTTATAAAATGATCGCCACATTAGAAGGTTTTTTTAAGGACGCTGCTACTCCATATGGACCCAAATACTGTGATTTCTTCTATTATTTAACAATGATTAACTTCATCTTGCTTTTATATATTTTGCTTTCTGCTTTATATGTGTTCTTATTTGACAAGAAAAAGGAAGGGATTTTCCAAATTGTGTTAGTTTCACTTCCTACATTTATGGCTTACTTTACAAATAGATTGCTATATTCTATGTGCGTTGGTTCTACACAAATGTAAAATATCCAAATATAACACACATGGTTTTTCATACATAGACTATAATAAATAAATTGGCGAATAATCGTTAATTTATTTATTTTTAACAATTATTTGTAATTGTCCTTAATACCCGTACTTAAATAGGTACTTTTACCAATAGCTCGTATAATTTTATTCGTTTCTTTTTCATCATCCTCTACATTTGTCATGGAATGAAATATTAGTTTTGTCATTTTAGATTGTAGATTTTCATCTGTATTCCATCCATGATTTGCCTCTTGCCATTTATTTAGAGAGGTTCGTTGTTTCAATGACAGATTTTTTATTCCATTCAACAGTACCATTAGTTCATTATCTTTTTCCCATACATCATTATCTTTAATGTACATAATTTTCCGAGCAGGATCCGTACAATGAATTGGTCGCTTCAATATATCCATATTGTTTAGTCCTGTTACAACCATATTTGTAATTGTCTTGGTCAATCCATTCTCAATAGTATTATCATATGTTTCATTTGTGATAGGCAATGATTCAATAAAATCAGTCAAGTTCATTGCATTTTTACAATGTTCATTTAGAAACATATTAATATTAAATTGATTATTATTCGTGGTATTATGTATAATATTATTACTATTTGTATTTGTCCCTTTCATATATGGAAGCATGTCTACAAAAGTTTTCTGAATTTCCTTGTTTTCTTTAAGTAATAGAAGAACCATCTCTTTAAAGTCTACTTGATTGTCATTACATAATTCCATAATTTCTTTATTATCCGTCGTATTATCACCTTCACTCATGGAGCAAATTTTTTTATGTCTATAATATCCACTTTTATGCGTATATTGCTTACCACAACCACATACCATTATTGGTGTGGCGTTTTTTTGGCGTTTTTTTACGCCGCACGAGGAATCCTTACCATCGGCGTAAAATGAGGTACCATTATATACCATTTGTATACCATTTTGGTGTTTTCTAGTGGTTATGTGTCGATCCCAATCACTTTGCTTCCTACATACGAAGGAGCAAGAATCACATACATATTTTTCGGCGTTTTTTTCCGCCAAAAGTATACCATTATATACCATTTATATACCATTAGACAAAATTGTCTAAATTCTTTTCCCAAATATAGATTTTTTTTGCAGTCACAAATTGAAAATGTCAAAATATGGACCTTACCTTTATGGTCTAAGTCACTTTTTCACTTTTTTTTCACATCTATGTTCGAATATTCAAAACTCTGCAAGAATTCTTGTGTGTTTTTTTGAAAAGTCAATTGAAGTATAGAAAAAAAGTGAAAAGTGAAATTACCTACATGTATCGTATACAGTGCACTTTTTTCAGTCCAAAAACACCCCCTACATATGTAGGCAGTACTTACATGACGAAGGCAGTAAATTAAAAAAATAGCCAAAAACACTGCCTTCATATCAAGGTAACTTCGTTTTTTTATCCCCGTTTTTATCGAAATCCAAAAATCAGGAATACAGAAACACATTTTTGGAGATAAAAAAAGGTGTATTTTATGCCGTTTTATTTATCACATTAATATCCGAAATCCATACAATGTTGTATAGAATATTGTATTTTCGAGGATGATTTAAGTATATACAAATCGTATTCATAGTCTATGTGGGATATAGTCTGGGTGGGATAGTCTGGGTGGGATAGTCTGGGTGGGATAGTCTGGGTGGGATAGTCTGGGTGGGACAGTCTGGGTGGGACAGTCTGGGTGGGACAGTCTGGGTGGGACAGTCTGGGTGGGACAGTCTGGGTGGGATAGTCTCTTCTATCGGATGGTCATTTTTTATTATAT
>Ga0209302_10001390_pt1 | contig 14078 bp, 8 predicted proteins | sample ArcOceMetagenome_2_FD_187445 | JGI IMG/M metagenome (GOLD analysis project Ga0209302, IMG submission 187445) | Marine eukaryotic phytoplankton communities from Arctic Ocean - Arctic Ocean ARC135M Metagenome (SPAdes) (version 2) | ecosystem: Environmental > Aquatic > Marine > Oceanic | place... | reverse complement strand
GATTGTTCCAAAGCTAACATGAGAATTGCAAGATGGTCGTTTCTTGATGACAAGATCAATGAAAAGGGTCGTAAAAAATGTCAAGAAATTCTCAAGTTGTTTGACGAAAAGAAGGAATAGTGGGGGGTGTAGGGTGTAGGGGTTTACATACATGTAATGTACACACATATATTTTTAAATGTGGTACTACATACATGTATATGTTTAATGTACCATGGTAATAATATATACATGACATGTTACTCGCTAGACTTAAAAGTAAAATATTTCCATTCTAGATGTTTACCACATCTTCTCACTCTCACTCGCCACTATCACACTCAACTCTCACACTTCACTTCTTGACATTTCAACAACTCCGGGCGCACCACCTTCTTCGCTGGTACCACTGCTTGTCACCGGTTTGTAACTAGTACCGTCACCGCCTAATTCGATGTTTTTGCAACATCCACTGTTGGGTTTCATTTGATACCCCAGCAGACCAATGCCTAAATTATCCGGTTGTTCATCGGTAGGATTAGGTGCACAAACATTGGTGCACAAACGATTGGCCAAGCAACAGCACTGATTTTCGCACCAGCAACATTGCCCTTCCACAAAATTGAACTCGGCCTTTCCGCATTTGCAACAGGGCAATGAAATCGCGTGTTCCCCCTGGCAAGTGTTATAGTTATACGTTTGTGCATCTTTTTTGAGGCAACCCGAGAACCCCAAGCAACAACACTGACCTCGGCCACTGACACCAAAATCTTGACACAATGGACGAGGTGCATGCTTTATTTTTTTGAAACATTCGCCAGTTGGAAGAACAAGCGTGTGCAAACAATAGCTACGAAGGCGGGGTGGTACATGGCAGTTTTAAATGACAAGTGTTAGTGTAAGGGTAGTTGGAAGTCGAACAGTAAAACAGATCGAACACCAACACGAACAGCCACAAACTTACCAGCCGTTCAAAAGTATTCCGTTGGTCGTATTGACATGAGTGGGTAGATTGAAAAAATTGACACTGTGTTCCATTGAAGACAGCGTTGTACAATCCAATTTTCGAACTTTTGTCGTCGTCGTTGTCGTCGTGCCACCACCACCACCACCACCACCACCACCACCCCCACCACCAGTCGTGTCGATTTTTTCCTCTTCCTCGCCGACATCAACCACCACATCAGTCACATCTGTTTTTCTTTCGTCTCTCTCCTTTCTTTCTTTTTCTTCTCTCTCCTCCCGTTCCCTTCTTTCCTTCCTTCTTTTCTCAGCGCGTTCTTTCTTCTTTCGTTCGCGGGTTTCTTGTTCCCTTCGTTCTCTTTCTTGTCGTTGCTGCACATAGATTTGTTCTTGTTCTCTTCTTCTTTCCTCCTCCTTGGTCTCTCCTTCCCTGTCTTTTTTCCTTCGCTCTTCTTCTTCCCTTTTCTTTTTCCTGCGTTCTTCGTCCAATTCTCGTTGCCTTTGTTGCTTTTTTTTTTGGCGCTCACGCAGTTCTTTCCTTTTTTTCACTTTCCTTAGTTGTTCTCGTTTTCTTTCTTCTTCGTCGCCTTCGTCGCCTTCGTCTCGTTTTTCTTCGTCGTCGTGTCTGTTTTTTGTCAACTGGCGCAGCTGCTTGGCTTTGTCACCACTGGACATTTGTGGGCTAAACAATTTCACAAATTCGTCGTATTCGATGGCGTTGTCCCCGTCCACGTCCATCATGCTCACCAATTGACTGAGTTCGAGTGGACTAACATGATCCACCCCTACTTGTTCAAACACCAACATGATTTCGTCGTGGGACAAAAAACCATTGCCGTCCAAATCGGCATTCGCACAGGCATCAGCAATGTTGCTGCAATGTTTCATACTTGAACGCACACGGTCCACCAGTCCCAACAAATGGTTGAACGCGGCCCCGTCTTCAAACGCAAAGATCGATCGAATGGGGGTACCGGTCCAAGAATTTCGGGAACGACGTCGGGCAGCCAAACTGGCCTCAAAGAATTCACGGCGGTTGGCTTTTTCATTGTGGTGGAGTGCTTCCAGCAACCGTTGCGTTTCGTCCTCTTGGTAAAACATTTCATTGTTCCAAAATTTGGTGCTGGCCATGATGGACAAATCCAAATCGGTCGCGGCGTTGTACCCAACGGTGCATTCCAAGACAGTGCATTGGGGCAGCACAATCAACGCCAATTTGGTACTGGTATTGACGTTGTATTTTCTTCTGGTTTGTATGATGCGTCGCAACGTTTCTGCTTCCGACAAAGTCAAGACAACCGTGCGCCTGCACGTTGACGACCGAATCCAATCCAACACAATGGTGACGTTTTTCAGTTTCAATGGTTTCGTAGTGTCACGACCAATCGGTGCAAAATTCACCGATTGCAACATGTCTTGTGGAAAAGTCAAGGGTTTGATTCGCTCGAACGAAACTTTCCCAAATTTAAAATCTTTTGGCCGTGGACTAAAAATCGTCATGGGGTAAAAGGGAAAATCCGTGTTGTTCCACACAGTGCCTTTATTGCTTTCTTTCAAAGAAGTGTCGTAATCCAAAGGGACTCGGTCCAACAACTTCATCGACCATTGGTGCGGTTCGGAATTGTCTCTGGCGTACATGGATTCCACTTGTTGTTGCTGTTGTTTTTGTTTCTGTTGTTCTTGTTCTCTTTCCTTTTCTCTGGTCATTTCACTGTTCAACCCTTTCTTGCCTTGTTCACCGGTATCGTTGGATTTCAAGACATCGTCCACCTGTTTCATGACAATTTGGACTGTTTTTTTTTGTGCCTCGCTTTGGACCAATGCCGAATTGTCCTCCACCATGTTGGCCAATGTTTTTGAATACGGCAACGACACGGGCACCGTGGAAGGAATGTTGAAATCAACAAAATCTTTCAGGGCATTGATGGACGCCCGCATGGTTTCATGCCCGGCCGACTTGCCATGGAAACGTAAACGCCCCGAGGGCAATTTGTTGGCCACACCCACCATGCCTTCAATGCCACTGGAGCTGATCAAATTGTTCAACGCAACTTTGCGCCAAATAGTTTGTATCGATTGGCTGCACAATTGTAAGAATTGCAACTTTTCCATCTTCATGTTGTTCAACTGCAACCACGCCGCGACGTCGTCTTCGACGTGCCCGGTCATTTGAGGCAATGTTTTTTGAATCAATTTTTTAATTTCGGGCACAATGTACAAATGGATCGTTTGACCTTTGCCAATCCCACGCATTCGAAAAGCACCTTGCGCGTAATCACGAAACGTCATGTCCTTTCCAATTGTCAAACAAGCACAGGCAGAGATCTGTTGTTTGATGTCCATTCCTGTCGTGTGCACTTGGTCGTAAAACGTAAATCGTTTACTTTTGCCCAACCCACACTCACTCAAAGGAATGCAACGGGCGGCACCTCTTAAATAAATCATCTTTCGGTCCAAATGATCTAAAAACACACATCCTTGCACATGTGGCAGGCCCGTGTCCGTCAAGTACCTGGCTACTTCTTCGTTGGAGTACCCCGTGATCAATGCACCCGTATCGATCAATGCGTGAAAAGGTGGATCCGTGGATTGCGCAATTTGATCCAGTACGTCTTGCACTGCCCATGCTTCCTTTGTACCGCATTCAATGGAAATTTTGGCTTCCTTCGTAATGGCATCGTCGGTCAAACATCTTAAAATTTTGCCTTCACTACCTTTTTCAAAATGGCAAGGTACAATGTCCACGGGCAACAAGTTGGACGGGGTGCCTGAAAACCCCAACCTTCTTCCAAACAGAATGTCGGAACCGAGTTCTTGCCCACTGGAAGATATTTTGACATTTTGCTGTTGCATTGTTTTGGGAAACACAATGTCCCGCAAATAGTAATGAATAACGGACGGTTCCATGGAGACCAACGCATGAAGTTGTCGCAGTTGTTTCGGGTCACTCAACTGAAACAGTTCCAAATCCATGACGCGTCGGGTTTTACTTTGTTGCAGACAGGCTTCGTTGACCCATTTTTCAAAAGTCACATAAGCTGGTCGTTTTGATTTAGGGCCCGATTCTTGCATTAAACTTTCTTTCAACAATCGTACCACGGTTTTGATGTCACTCTCGCGCAATCCTTCGTACCGATACGCAAGTACAGTAGCACCAATCAATACGTCCGGTTGAGCAAATTCGGCCGCCGAACTGGGTACATCTTTGCCCACAAATGGAATGCCCAACAATTTTCTTGACGTTGGTTGATCGCCTCCCAAGACAGCTTCATCCGCTTCTTGCAACAAACCAAAACTGACACGGTTGACTTTAGACATGGAGTGCGGCACAAACGAAGCCACCCAGTCGTACGCCAAATTCAATACTTGTACCGCGCTGTTGCCGGCTTCTTTGTCGTCCCGATAGTGTTGACCATGCAACTGTGCCACTTTCGATTTGGTGGATTGACTCGAACTGTTTCCTCGTGTGACGTATTCCATCATTTCGTCTTGACTAGGTACATCGTTCAATCCTTCAAACACATGATGTGCTTTCATCCACGTCAAACATTTACTAGCCATAATGTTTTTAATTTTCTTGCCGTAATACTCATGGTCCAACAATACCAAATGCGGGGTTCGCTGCAACGATTTCTCTTCCAACCCACTGCGCAATGCTTCCACCAATTCTTTGTTGTTTTGGTTTGTGGCAGCACCACGATCCATGGCCACGGAGGCTGCTTCCAACAACACATCCATCAAATGAATGGGTAAGTCCCATCGTGTTGGGTTTGGCTGCAATGGAAATTTTTCACCAATGGGGAAATTCAATTCAGACCGTAAAGGATGCAACAACATATCGACTTCGTCCAACAATAAAATACCACGTTCTCTTTCACTCCATAAATTCATCACTCTTGCGATGGCGTCCGCGGTATCGTTTATGTTTTTTAAACTGTATTTTCGTTTTGTCGATCGATTCAATTTGTATTTCTTGTCGTACCGCTGTGCTCGTTCAACATCTGGGTCCGGCACTACTCCTGTCAACAACGACGTGTCCTCCACTGATGCAATCACATTTAACAATTCAATGTATTTGTTTACAATTGATTTGATGGCGGATGGAGTGGTGACGACGATCCCGCCCAAACTTCTGGCTTGAACCATTTTCGTGTACATTCGCTCGTATGTTTCCGGTTTAGTGGGCCAAGACCGGCTGAACGTCAAAGTGTACACGGGTTTTACAATGACTTGGCAATACTGAGCCCACATGACATTGCGTGACATGTCCAACAAGGCGTTGGGGACACATTGCGTCACCAACGATTTTGAATCGGCCAACATCAGTGCCATCAAAGGACCAATCACGGTGGTTTTTCCAGCACCCATGATCATTTGATGCACCGTCGATTGTATTTCATCGCCCCATTCGTTTTCCCCACCTGAAACGGCACGTTTCATGAAGACTTCGGTCAAATACACTTGCGATTTTCTCAGCAAAAACGTGGTTAAAAATTCAAACATTAAAAAACGTGGGTCATAACTGGATTCATTGTTGGTTAAATTTTTGGAATAATGGCGAGTGGCCAAAAGATTGCCAACTAAACCATCAATTTCTTTCCGCATTTTTTTGGCATCGATTCGACGAGTTAATGCGACTTCAACATCGTTCACACAACCCAAAGTACGACGCAATTGAGAAATACGATTGGCCACCATAATGATACCGGCAGTGCCATTCAACAAATGGCCCGTTTCAATTCCATCTGAATCTTCTTCGACGTATGGATTGAAGGATTTCATATCTTGGTTGGAATTGGAAGACACGATGCAGGCAACCAAATGAGTGAGTCCCATGGATGCTCGCAACCCACTGTTTTGTTTCAAGCGGTATTCCAACACCGCACGTTTCGTACTGTTGCGTGGTACAAAATTCGCTCTTTTGACTAAAAAGGCATGCCCCTCTTTCATTCGTTTCGTGTCTTGCACCAATGCTTGATTCAATGTGGTTTTTAAAGCTGTCAATTTTGATTTGGCCGATGCAGTGAACGAGGGTTCAACTTGACCAACCCCCTGTTCATCTTGTTGTCGTTCGTATTCCAACATTAATTCGGGTGTGATCCCCACACAAACGCTTTTTTTTTTGGAATTTTGCTTATCGGCATACACTTGGCAATCGTCTTGTATTCTCTGTCGCGTTTGTTTTGCAACAACCGTTTCAGCGTCGACATGTCCACTCAAATCGTAGGGTGGTTTGTTTGGGCAATGGTTGTTGGATTGCAGTGGTTGAAAAGTCACGTACTCGTCAAACTTGACAAATTCGGACAAAGGCTGTTTCATGAACGCTTGAACGTCTTGCACACTAATGGAGGCGGAAGGACCTAAATTGTCCATTGTTTCCAAAGTGGTTGTTGAATTCGCATAATTTGTGGTCGTAGAGATAATTTCATGCGCGTCTTTTGGCAAACGTATTGTTTCAGTAAGCATGCTCGGTACTGTGGAGACGTCAAATGTTGGTTTGACAACGTTGATCTTTTGGTTGGCAGCCAATGCTGCCAGGGGTAACAAATATATATTACGGTAAGCATTATCTCCCGCATCTTTTTGTAAATACGTCGGGAATGTAGAACTTCTACTTCTGCTACCAGTAAAAAATTCTTTTGTGTTTGGAAGTTTACCATAAATGGGGGATTTCCTTTTCCAATCAAAAGAAGCTTTAATCATTATTTGAAGAGCAGCCATCTCATGACCTGCGACCAAAAATCAGACAAATGACCATTGCAAATGACAATTAAAAATATAAGACAATTAGAAAAAGAATAAAAAAACAACCGTAGGACGAAGAACAGTGCCCACAACAGAAAACACCTAGAAACCTACCTTGATCTCGTTTCAACACCCAACGAGTCAACATTTGACAAAAATATTGGGTGTTTTGATATAGTTTTGTAGTGGAGGAAGAAGATATTTGAAGCGAGACGTTGCCACTCATCATTGCAGTGGCAACAGAAAAAAACCCGTCTGTCAATTTCATATCCCACAGCGAATCAATAAAAGCAATGCATTTTTTTCCTTCGTAAGTGGCATTGAAGGAATCGTCTTTTATCGCACAGCAACTGATCCAATGCATCCCATTTTTTGCAAATCTTTGTAACAATTGTTTTTTTTCCACTTCAAGCAGATTGGACTGAAACGCAAAGCCACCATCTCGTTGTGGCGAATACAAGACATTAAATTTCGCATGGTTACTTTTTGTTTCACCTTTATCGACACAATTCATTAAATTTCGTCTTGATGCCAAATCTCCACATTTTTCTATTTCTCTGATCTCTTTGTCTTCAAGCATGAACATGATGATTTTTTCTTCGGCTTGAGTCAGTCGACAGGCCAAATTCACATGCTTGCGTTTTAATAAATAACTTGAATAATTACTGCAGAGCGGCGAATTTTGAACGTCACCGTCTGCACAAACAGGCCATTTGGAAATTGGACTGAAACAAGTGAAAGGGTGAGTAGCAGTCCATTCCAAGCACAACAACAACAACAACAACAACAACAGCAACTCACCTGTATTGCAAAACCAAACGTAATTTTAACAAACAAGCATGCGCATTCGGATGATGGTCGTCTTCACATGCTTTAAAATACGACAACATGGTAAATTCACTCCATGTTAAACGCATGTCTGTACCACAAGACACAATGGCTTGAAAAGCATCAATGTATTCACGATGCATCAATTTCAAAAAGGCCCAATATAAAGTGGCTCCAATCGATTTAAACAGTACAAATGTATCGGACGGATGGACTTCATATAAGAAATACCTGGAATTGCAAGAATAATGCCAGACGTGGTTTGACAGATCTGTCGTTGTGGATGTTGTAAAAGGGCAAAAAGCAACTTTCGGTCTTGCCAATGGACAATTGGGTGTCATCACATAAATGTTCCCTGACGATCTTCCCAAAATTAAATGCGAAGGGATACCAGCAAGCAATTGAGGATTGACACCACTGTTTATTTGATCGGAAAGTATGTATTTGCCACCACTGTCAACCAAGTACAGCCGTACGGTGCCCTCCACCATTGCAACTTTGAATCTGGCTCGCAATCTTGGGCAATCAATCAATTCTGGAACTAGATATTGTTCTTCAAACGCGTCTTCGTACTTTTCGGCGGGCCGGCTCCATGCTAAAATATGACTTAATGATTCAATTTGGGTCAACAAACGTACAACTTCCATGCTTGCTGTATGTGTTGAAGTGGACAAATTGATCAAACGACGTCCTGATTCTTGCAATGTCACTGGGTCGACATCTTTCCTTACTACACCAGTTGTCACACCACCACTGATAAACTTTACTTCAACCGCGTAATCGTAAAACGAATCGATGTACGGTACCACCGTTCCCTTTTCTGTTTGTCTAGTCAATGTTTTTTTAAGACCAACCCAATTTCCAGTTTCTTGGTATTCCCAAAACTGAAAAGATTGAGACAAAGCACCAGGAATTAGGCTGTTTGTTACCCTGGCAGGTAACAACATTTTGGGACCATGGGTGCCTTCGTTTTGGTCCGTGATAACCACGTCCTTGCCTCCTGTAATACCGACCAACATATTGCCAACCGCAAATCTGGTGATGGGAGAAGGTGGAAACAAGACAGCAGTGTTTGAAGCACCAGCACTTGGAAGGGAAGAAAAGGACAGACGACTGTCGCTAGAATAACACAATTTTGGATAACCACGTCTTCCAAACACATCTAAATTGTATACTTCAACAAAATGGTACAATTTGTTGCACGTCACAATTTTCCACACATCTAATTTTGGCAACAACATTAACATCGAGACTGTAGTACTAGCACCAACAGCAGCAGTGGGCAATAAAAAACAGGTGTCACTAGCAGGTACTTTAACGTCTTGGCCATTCTTTTTAATCGTAAATTCCATCCATTTTACATGGCCACGTCCTCGTTTAGGAGGTACTGTCAAATTGGCATGCACCACTGGATTCATAATTGATTCGATCCAGGAGCAATCAGAAGGTGCGATTTCACCATATTTCCAACAACGACCCGGACCACCATACGCGTTGCCTCCATAATAAACCATGGAATTCGGGTTGATCGGTTCATTTTTTTGTTTGACGATCATTTTTATCCCCCACTCGTTGCCACTACCATCGGAATGAAATGCAAACGAAAATCGATCACCGGGAACGGTGATCATTCTTTTAAAATCTTTTTCACCAGTCAATTGAATTGTTTCACCATTTGGTAAATACAATGTCAAATAATCGTATTTCTCTTCGGTTTTAGTTTTAGAATCAAAAGTAATCATCAAAGCCCACGCACCTTTGATGCGCACTTGTCTTTTCTTCATATCATTGGCGTCTCTGTAAGGGTGATTTGTTTCCCACTGAAATTCTTTTTTCTTTTTTTTCTTGTTCTGTTTGTCAGGTTTTATATCAGAGGGACAACCCCTTATATCCAAGTCACTTCCCTGTGGCAAAGCGTCCCACGACTCGATTAATAAATTTCCTTTGACCACATGTACACTTTCTAGATAATTTGATTTGACAAGTGCAGCACAATGTGGGACATTGTTTTTGAAATAACTTTTAAAATCCCACGTTCGCGTGATTTCTTCGGGGACTGGACTGAACGAACTATGTTGGTACGACAATCTGGAATTTTGTACATCGATATAAAAAGTGTTGCTACCATCAACATACGTCGTGACTTGTTGCAGACGATTTTTAATACTGTTTTGATCAATGCCAGTACTACTCGAAGATATTGACCACTCTTGATAACTTGAACTGTCACTTGTGGTTACTTGTACGGTTCGCAACAAGATATTTTGTATTGTTTCTGTCGTTTGGTTTGATATAAACCGCAAGATAGTTTCACGTTTAGATTGAATCAACCAGTACATTTCTTGTTCTGGTACACTTAAATGTGCACTCATGTTTTGTTGTGTTGCTGCCTTTTCATCGTTCTCTTCCTTGCTCTTTTGTGTTTGTTGGTCCTTTTTACGCATGCCCACACCACTACGACTGACATGCCATGTTCGCAAAAAGGAACAACTGCTGATCATACGACCACACATTTCTTCGGTCATTTCTTCCGTCGCCCACACAGTCATCGCTGCAGAAACGGCAGCAACAGAGTCAACAACAGAATCAGCAACAGAGTCAGCAACAGAGATCAGCAGTGTCAACAATCACAATGTCAATAGCAGCACAAATTCATAAAACAACAACTTACCAATATGAGCATGAAGGATGGAGGCTTCATGTTTGGCACTGTCTTTTTCTGCTTCTTTCAACCATTTTTGAATCAATACAAGTGCTTCGTTCATCCATTTTGTCAATATCAAATCATACTTGACCAAGACATCATTTTCATTCGATGTGTTTTCAACAATGGTATCTTGAATAAAAGCAATCATTTTAATGGCGGTTTTGAACAAGAACAATAAAACACTCACAAAAGAAGATTTATAATCACCCACTGACAATTTCAAACCATCAACCAACAAGTGGTGAAACGATTTCAAAGTAATCAAGGGACCACGTTCTAATTCAGCAACGAGATACCCATGGTTGGTGTTTAACAATTCAGGATCGCAAGGCACTTGCTCAACGTTTCGACCATCGTTTTGATTGATTTTACCCCATCTACCAGGAACAAACAGAGTTTGTTCCAGCAAGGACCGCAAAGTTGCATCAAACAAACAACCCACTCTTTCTCTGGCAAAGAAATCCAACACCAAAGGAATTCGCAAATAAGGTGTAGTCAAGAAAGTAAACAACTGTTCAGCTTCCTCCTGGCTAATATTGCCATTGAAGTCTTTCAATATTTCTTCGTGCAATATATCATCTTCGTTGACGATTTTAGTTTTTGAAAATTTACCCACATAATTTTGTGGATCACACAACAATGGTCGACGCAACATGTTTGTAGGTTTGATCTCGTATGGACCAAATTTAAAACTGACTTCAGCTTCTGTTAATGTTTTTTTATCAAAACCAACTTCCCATGATTTTGATTTTTCAAATGCATCCAATTTAAATATATCACCCGTACCCAAAGACATTTTCCTTAAATTGAATGCGAAACGTGAAAAAAAATCACGTGTACCTGTGCAAAAGAGAAGCAAAACAAAAGCAATTCAAGTTGGTTTAGCATTCGCGTTCAAGTGCTACATGAGCAACAATGGCCCCTACAACAGAACAACCGTGCGTCGAAAATGTTGTAACAACATTTTCTTCTTCTTCCAACAGCAACAACAGTAACAACAGTAACAACAGCAACAACAGTAACAACAGTAACAACAGTAACAACAGTAACAACACCAACAACACCAACAACACCAACAACACCAATAACACCAACAACATGTGTTGCAACTAACTTACGATACACGGTATCCATACATTCCATTACTGGGCCAGAAAACGAACCTCTTTCAACAGTATACCATCCGACAAACAATTGGCAATCAGTCATTGCTGTTTTTTTTTGGCGTTTGCCCAACATGTTCTTGTAATTGACCGGATATTTATTTTTCAATACATCTACACCTTTGTTGGAGGCTTTCTTTCTAATGTCTTCGACAAACAAAAGGTTTTCATCACGAGCAGTGAATTTTTTCATGGTTAAAATATGATTGAAAATGGAATTGTTTCTTGAATTCAAATTCATGTCTGTCATGTATTCACAGGTGTTTGATCTTGCACGGACTAAAAAAGGTTTGTCCAATAATAAATCAGACGATAAAAGTAAATAATTGTCGCCCTGGTTCAAAGTAAAGGATGGAAAACTTAATGCTTGCAATTTTGTAGCCAATTCACAATCAACGATCATTTTATCTTCGGATAACACACCCGCCGCTTTCCTGGCATTCATTTTTGGCAAATGTTTCAACAATGCTATCATGTCGTCACTTTTGGATTCGTTGCTGGTCGTGACATCTTTGCGTAAACGAACGTTTAGAGTTGGACCTTGACGCAACACATGGTAATACATGATAGTAAAAGCACCAGACGTTATCATTCGGACGGGTTGTGAGCCCATCAAGATCATGCTTTCACAGGTTGTTGTATACACAACACTCAATTCGTCCAATGTTTCAATCAAATTGTAATACGTTTCACTGCAATCCGGTTGCCAACATGCGTTGTTGTTCCCACGACTGTCAGTGCCATGATCCGAAAACGTAGGGAAAGGTATCAATTCCAACAAGACGTATTCAATAAGAGACGCAATCTCTAACATTCTAGTACCGGGTCGTACAACGACGTTTGAATGGATTTGTTTGGATAATTTTAAAGTCAACACCAACGTTGCGAGCAATGCACGTACCGATGCACCAATGTCAATTTTGGTTTTGGGCAAAAGACTAAAATCCAATGGAAGTATTTTTTCGATTTTAATCATGTCACCATAAAATTCAGACAAATCTGCGTCAATGCTTGCTTTGAAAATTGTCGGGTTGATAAAATTGCCCGGTTTTTCTTCCGTGGTTTTGGTTTCTTCTTGCAGCAGTTGTTTCATTGTGTCATTCATCCATCCATTTTGATATTCTTGAGGGCCACCAAACAATGGCAATGCACTCACCAACGATTCAATTTTTTCCACTTCTTGCACGATGTCATTTAATATTGTTTCAGACAGACGACCTTGTTGGCTTTCTTTCACCGCCGAATACCCCAATTGATTTGCGGACAATCGAACCAATGCTACTTGAGAAGGATATAAACCTCTTTGTGATCTGTGTTCAATAGAAAAATAGAAAAATAGAACAATTAGAAAAGGATAGTTGTGTGGCATCAACATCAACAACAACATCACCAACAACATAGTACATCCAATGAATAGCCTTTCCCAAGGTACCACTTACGGGTCGTTGGGATCTTGGTCCAATACAGATTGGTGGGATCTTTCTAAATCATGAATGACACGATGGATGTAACCACGCCGGACCACGTGCAACATTTGTTTGACTTGGTTTTGTTTTAATCCTAGACGACGCATGGAATAACGAGTCGCCGACAATATGCAACGATAATAACACACCCCACTTCGTTGCAATGTTTCGGCCACCATGTATTTGTCTATTCCAGACAATTTGACCGATTCAATCAAACTGTTTTGAATTAAACCAGGCAGAACAACATCGTAAAAAAAGTCGGCGGTGTGGTCTTTGTGCCCAAAAGCTTTAATACGAAATAAAAAATACAACCAGGAAAGATTGGTGACATTGTCAAGAGGTATGTTGTTCAGTCGCATTTGTGTATGACGTTTTTCTTTGTCGGTCCCTACACCCGGGTGGTGACCAACGCCTTCCCCCGTGTTGATGACAACGAAAGAAACGGTGTTCTTGGATGTTTTATCTATCAAATACATGATGGCATGCCCTCCTTCTGTGCCGGCCCACCCACCGCACCACAATAAAAAATCACCAACTTTTAAATCTTTGATTTCTTTGGCACGGTCTTCCAAATAGTTGATGAAAGCATCACTGGCAACCTCTCCCCAATAAATGTTGCAAGCAGCAGACAATTTATCCAACACAGTGTTGTACACTGCCACATGTTTGTGTTGAAACAAAGACAATTCGGGTTTGTTGTTGTATTTCCTCACTACTTCTTTGGAGACTTCCACGAATTCAGGAATAGACTCGTACGTTTGACCACCTTCCAACGTGGTGTCTTGAAGGAAACAATCACCAAATGTACCGTAGAATGCTTTGGAACACCAGACCGGATCGCGGTCACCCTCTTCGTGCTCGGCCTGCGCGGTGGTAATCATCAATTTACGTTGAGCCGCCTCGTGCATCCGTTCACGGGGTGAAATGGTGGATGCCATTGTGTCGGTCAAATTTCGGCAGAAACTCTAGATCTCTAATAGCGAGGATACAGTAATACTAGTAGGGAAGCAACTATTGACAGCTTAAGCTATGTGTCAGGTTTGCCGGGCAGGTTTGATGATCGATAATGATGCTGCTGTGAGTGTTTGTGGATCAAACAGTTCCTCAAGTTGGAATCAAGTCTTCAAATCTACTAAATCTGCGACTTTGGGCCCCCCCAGAAAAAACACGCGCATAATTGTACAATTAAAGAGCCTGTGACTTCACTACTGCATAATCCAGACA
>Ga0209302_10001389_pt1 | contig 14082 bp, 8 predicted proteins | sample ArcOceMetagenome_2_FD_187445 | JGI IMG/M metagenome (GOLD analysis project Ga0209302, IMG submission 187445) | Marine eukaryotic phytoplankton communities from Arctic Ocean - Arctic Ocean ARC135M Metagenome (SPAdes) (version 2) | ecosystem: Environmental > Aquatic > Marine > Oceanic | place... | reverse complement strand
CCACCCCCACCCACCCATCCCCACCCACCCACCTACCCCACCCCACCCACCCACCCACTTGCGCCTTTTCCTCACCCTCGCCCCAACGCGGCGGCGCGCAGACGTCTCGAAGAATGCGGGCGTCCAGGGCGACGAGGAGGCCAAGGGTTTGCTGCGGGCGGCGCAGGCGAAGCGAAAGGCGCCGCTCAACCTGCTGATGATCGACGAGCCGGGGCAGCGGTGGAGCGTGGATGGCTTCGTGGACGTCGTCGAGTGGACGCGGTAGAGATCACGGAGGACGCGGTGGATTGGTGCATGGTGGCGGGTGCTACGGGGCTCGAAGATACGTGCGCAGGAAATGAAGTGTTCCGCGTGAGGCGTGTGTCTCTTCAGCAGTTTGAAAGTTATAGATTTGACTCTCATGTCTCATGAGTCATGACTGTCCAGGCTGTCGTGAGGATCTGCGCGCAGCCGCTATTTAAACCAAAAAAAAACACGTACATTATGCCCTTGCCGTAGATAGATAGATAGATAGATAGAGCCATATAGAGAGCCGAACTACAACTAGAGCCCTGCGGAGCCCTGTGGGCTGTGCGCCCTCCTCGCAATCTCGTGGCTCGGTGTACTAGCGCGTGTCAGTGTACCGTGTCGCAACCTCGCGGCGCTCGGGCGCACGCTGTGACCTGATAGCTGAGTCGAGTCTTCTCTCTCGACCGTGTGGCCCACTGCAGACACCGTGTGCACAAGGCATTGTTTTATCTTTTAATCGCATCAGGTCCGGCTCGCTGTGTTCTGACCCTCCCCGCCCAAAGCCCGTATTTTTTAGTATTATATAGGGTATCGGATAAGAAAAGACGAACGAGAGAAAAGATGGTTATTAGATGGTTAGCTTTCACGCGCTACACGACTCGGCGTCGCTCTAGGGTATCGGTGTACTACTTACGGCACCCGGCAAAGCCGCTCGCCGCTCGTCTGCCGTTAGTCGGCCGTAAGTAAGTGCCGCCCGCCACTAGCCACACGTTTGCCCTCTTCTCTATTAAAAATATCCATCCATTTTTTTCGTCCCCCTCAAGCCGCTTTAGAAGCCGCAGATGACCTGATAGCTGAGTCGAGTCTTCTCTCGACCGTGTGCAACTGCACAAGGCATTGTTTTAATCGCACCAGGTCCGGCTGTGTTCTGCCCATGGTTCTGCGCCCTCCCCGCCCAATCAATGCCGTATTTATTGGGACCAGGGACCCATCAGATCTTGTTTGTTGTTTCGCCTCTCGCGCAGCTCCTTGCAGCTCCGCTGCCCCACCTTGAGTGAGGCACAACCCACAATGCGGCCACCTCGTGATCAGCCCGCAGCTGCTGCCGCGGCGCCTGCGTCAGCGCCCGTACGGCGCTAGCCGTACGTAGGGCGCCGCCACGGCGCTCGCTGCTGGTGCTTGCTGCTGAAGGCCACGGCGATGCGCGTATCGAGCACGTTGCACAGCTGGCTGAATTTGATGCACAGCTCGTCACCGCTCAGCTTCGCGGACAGCGCCATCGCGGCCGGTGGCGGCACGGTTCTCTTCCCCCCTCAAGACTCAATTAGGCAACGTCTTCGCGCTGAGGGGAGGAGGCTTTTCCCTGGCGGCTTCAGGTCATGCTTCAGGTCATGGCGGTGCCGTTCGCGGTGCCCCTTGCCGTTCAGGACACCTTGCCACAGTGGACCCCAGAGCACATTGCCGCAGCGCTGGCGTTGCAGCCGCCTCAAACGGGGAGCAATGCCGCTGGCAATTACAACCTGCTGAAGAGGAATGGCGAGGCCGCTGGCGAGAGCTTGCATAACTGGTTGGCGACCGAGAATGAGCTTGCAAACTCGGAGGAGCAGTCGCTGCGCAAGACCTTTCGGGAGCACAGCCGCGCGCTCCGCCGCATGCAGCGCAGTTCTTCGGAGGCTAACGTGGCCATGCGCACACACCCGAGCAACGTGTCCGCGTGTGCCTCGTCCTGCAAAAGCGTGCAGAACGGCCAGGTCAAATCCTATCTCTACTACGACGAGAGCACGCGGGCGGGCCTCAGTGATCGTGCGTGGCACATCTCGCATCTGCTTGCCCTTGCCAATGCTCTGTGCGCGACGCCGGTCATCCGGGCTCCGCACGAACTGCTCAGCAGCTGGCACAACCACCACCAGCCACTGAATAAAAAGTGGTGGTGGGACCGTTATCTCGAAGGCGTCGGCAGCCTCGAGCGCATGGGGGCCACCAACCCAAACGGGGGTGGCGTTTGCCCGTGGGGCGGCTCAAAGAACACCCACATCGGGCCGAGCACTGACGAGAAAACCATGGGCCGCGACCTGAAGAAGGCGGCTGCGTCGCCCAAGCCGTTCACGTGGTGCCTGAATCACAACATCCGGAGCTTCTTGGGAGCCGGCGGGTTCCGGGACACCTCGGTGCCCCACGAATGGTGCGACATGCGCGAGCCTTGGCTCGGAGGCACCGAGGACATGACGTCGCGCCGAATTGGTGAGCGTGCCCTCGGTCCCTCTAAGCTGGTCACGTTCACGGCGCAGAACGTGACGGCATCGCTCGGGATTTCAACCTTCTCACGACTGTCCGGGGCGAAGTGCACCGACAGTGCAGGAAAACCCGTGTGGTGCAGCAGGCTGTCGACTGGCTCGGCCAAGTCGACTGAGCCGCTCCCCGGCAGCCGTGGTGCAGATTACTCCAAAATTATGAACGAGGCGCACGATGCAGTGAAGAAGAATGTTGCCATTGGTGAGGACGACGACGCCGACGCCATTGCCGTCGCTGCACCTGTCGCCGCTGCACCCGCCGCTGATGCCGCCGTTGCTGCCCCCGCCGCCGCAGCCGCCGCTGCCCCCGCCGCCGTTGCTGCCCCAGACGCCGACGCCGCCACCGCCGATGCCGCCGTTCCTGCCCCGGTCGTTGACGACAAAGCCGAGGCTGCGACGCCGATGCCCCCGAGACCGGTCCTGTCGGCTGACGCCGCCAAAGCCGAAGCCGACGCCGCCACCGAGGCTGTAACTCGGAAGATAGCCGCCGATGCCGCCGCCGCCGCCGCCGCCGCTGGTGAGCCAGTTGTTGACGAGGCTGACAATACCTTCGATGTGCCTATGTCTGACGTCCCATCCACCGCTGCCAGCAATACATTCGTCTCTGCCAGACGGTCGGCTGACAGCAACGAAGGGGTGCCCGTGCCATGCGACGGCCCCTACTGCGGGCAGTGCACGTCGGACTACAACACTGTCAAGCCGTGCTGCGGCCAAGACAAGCACGACCTCCGAGCGACGCCGGACCTGCGGCCGTGCCCCGAAACCCTTCCGTCGTGCGTCGAGTACGCGTACCGTCAGCATTACGGGCGTTGCACGAGTAAGACGCTCGAGGCGGAACGGAAGAAGCAGTTCGAGATTGACCGGCGCCGGGCGAAGCAGATTCCTCCACCTGCGGACGAGAGCTCCGCGGGGAGCGATGCCGATGGTACGAAGTCATGGGACGCTTCACCCGAGAGCGTCGACCAACCCAAGAACCCGTGGGAGAAGGGGGAGCAAGGGCATTGGGGTGATGATGGGAAGTGGGTCTCCAAACCTGACGTTCCCACGGCTGTGCCGGCTGTGCCAGCCGCTGGGCAGGCTTCGCCCGAGAGCGTCGACCAACCCATGAACCCGTGGGAAAAGGGGGAGGCAGGGCATTGGGGCGATGATGGGCAATGGAAATCTGAGGAGGCTGTGCCGGAGCTCGACTGCCCCTTTTCTGGTTGCCCAGAAAAGGCGGCGCTTGCCACGCCAGAGGCTGCGCCGGAGGCTGCGCCGGAGGCGGTGGGCAAGGACCGCGTGGTGCAACGGAAGGAGGAGCGTCAGAAGTCGGACGATGCACGCGAGGCGGAGCGCGCGAGAATTGCCGCGGAGAAGGAGAGAGAGCGCAAGGAAGAGCAGGCGCGGATCAAGGAGGTCAACCGCGCCGCCCAGGCCGAGAAGGAGCGGGTGCGCAGGCACGAGCAGGAGAGGAAGCTGGAGAACGACAGGCGCCGGGCGCAGACTCATGAGGAGCATGCGGGACGAAGCCAGCCGCAGCCCATCAAGGCGGCTGATGCCAAGAGCAAGAGGCTTTCCACCGCGAGTGCAACGGATACAGCCAGCGCCTCGGAGGCGACCGGCGCTGAGGAGGACTTGGGCCGCGTGGCGCAACGGAAGCTGGAGCGCGAGAATGCGGCCGCCGAGCGCGAGGCGGAGCGCGCGAGGATCGCCGCGGAGATGGAGAGGGAACGCAAGGAAGAGCAAGCGAGGGCAAAGGAAGTGGGCAGCGCGTCAGAGCGTGAGCTCGAGCGGGAACAGACGGAGAAGGAGCGGATGCGCAAGCATGAGCAGCAAAGGAAGCTGGAGAACAAGCAGCGCCAGAAGACGGCGCAGGATGCCGCGCGACGGACGCAAACGGAGGACCAGGCATCGAAGTCGTCACGTCAAATGCGGAGCACTGATAACACGACGGTGCATAGTAGCGTGGCGTCGACTGTCGGCCAGAAATGGCACGCCAATGAGGACGAGGACACGTGGCTGTACGTGCTCCACGTGCGGCGGTCGGACACGAAGCTGCAGTGCGACACCACCGTGGAGGCTGTACTGAAATACATGCGCTGCCCCGCAACTCGATCAAACGAGAAGGCGAATCACAAGCTGATCTTCTTCACGGACGAGACCTCGCCGAACTATATCAAGCTCCTCACAAAGAAGCTCGAGGCGCTGCCGCGTTGGGGAGGAGGTGTGATCCACGGCGATGCCCACATCATCAGACATCTCCAGCCGGAGGATCAGGGCGATAACTACCTGGTGTACGCCGTGGCCAGCCTACTCATGAGCCATGCTGACGAGCTCTACGAAATGGAGCGGTGCCAAGGGGAGCAGACGTGCGATGCAATGGGGATGGCCCAGACGGAGAAGTTCGTCGGCTTCCAACTGCGGGAAGCACTGCCCGCTCCTGCGCTGCCCGCTCCTCCCTCGCAGCTCGTGTAGTTTGGCCGCTGGGCAGCCCCGGCATTGATTGGGGAGTTAGACTTCTATTTTTTGAAACAAGCATGGAGTGAATAAAGTCCCTGGTTGTCTCCCCTGGGTATGTACACGGCACGCGTCGTTAGTTTGCCGCGGGTTGGGCTGCCTCGTCGGTGGGTCTGACGAATTGTGCTCGCACCCCAGCTCGCACGATTTGCCACAATTCAAAGCTCCCCGGTGTGCGTAGATCCAAGCGCACCGGCGTGCGCGCACCATGCCGGACATGCAGATTTCCGACGCTGTCGCCCCGAGCATTACCATCTGGAGCGTCGTCGCCCAGCTCACCTTTGATGAATTTCTGCTGGCCATCATCTGTGTACTGCCGCTGCTCCTGGTCATGAATCCGCTCACGGCATGGCTGTCGGGCAGGGACCGCGAGGCGAAGTTCAGAGAGAGGGATGTTAGGGGAGAGAGCCGGCGTGCCACCGCGGAGATTTCGCCGAGGGTAGCGCAGCTGGAGGCGCGGGCCGAGGCGAGCGCGCGGCGCCTCGAGCGCACCCAGGCCACCGACGAGGCCGCGTTCGAAGCGCTTCACCAAGACATAGCGGGGATTGCGTGGGAGTTGATGAAGCTGAGGTCGGAGCTCGGCGCTGAGGACACGCGAGCCACGCAGCAGCGTGAAAGATGCCGTCGCGGCCTCTTGCGGCTAGAGCCCCCCCCCCCCCCCCCCCCCCCCCCCCCCCCCCCCCCCCCCCCCCCCCCCCGCCCCGCCCCGCCCCGCCCCGCCCCGCCCCGCCCCGCCCCCCCCACATCCAGTTGCCCTGAAGCCTCCCCCCGCACATTATTGCTCTAGCGCAGAGGCGTCCGGTGCGGAGGGGTGGGCGGGCAGGGGCTGGAGAGGTGGCGGGGCCCTGGCCGCCCTCCCAACATGGCGATACAGCATGGCGACAGATGGGCATGGGCATTTCACCACCAGGCCACGTGGGTGCCGTACGCGGTGGCGCCGTGCAACGGCAGCAGCACGCGCAACCAGTCGGCGCTTATGCGTGCGCGCGCCGCGCCCGCACGCGCCGCGCTGCCGCACGCCGCGCCAACGCACGCGCGGAAGGTGCAGAGCATGGCGCCGCTCAACGGGGAGCAGCGCAAGCTGCCACGCTCGCCGAGCCGATGGTTGGGGGAAATCGCCGACGCGTCTGTCACCAAGTCGTGGGCCGCGCTGCTGCCCGGTGGGCCGGCAGATGACCATGCAGGTGAGAAGCCCTCGTTGATGCAGCCCAATGTGCTCGAGGCTGCAGCCCTGTGTACCCGAAGCTGTTGCCCTATGCATTTGAGGCTGCCCCCCTGCGTCATCAGGAGCACTCGTGGAGGGGCCGAGCGGCAAGCTCTATGCGGGCCGATCGCTGTGGGGCATGCTGCCGGCGCAGGAGCCACGACGGAGCGCTATCCGGCTGGCCGAGCTGCTGGTTGAAAGGCCAAGGCTCTTTGAACCCCATGGCCGCGCAGCCTGCTTGCAGCGGCGGCGCCCGCTCCACCACACCCCACAAGGCAGCCTCAGCGGTCAGGGAGCATCTGGCCTAGGCCTTGGCTAGCCTGGGCCTGGGCCTTGGCAACCCCCCGCCTGGGCTGGACCCTGGAAGGTACCCTCCGCGCTTTGGGCACATCAGGTCGAGCTGCAGTGGTTCGACGCGATCATCCTGCTCACGATCGGGGCCAACTGCGCCACGATGGCGTGGGAGTCTCCCCTCGACGAGATGTTGCATCCCGAGGGCACTTGGAAGTCGGATTTCGTCTGCCAGCAAGTTAGAAGGTGCCCTCTCTAGCCGCAGCCAGTTGGCTCTCCTGGCGCGGCGAGCGGTGGCTCTGGGGTGGCGCTCTGCAGTCTGGAAGAGCGGCCACGCCGTGATGAGAGGCTGGGGCACGGACACCGGCCTTGGCCAAAACAAGCTGCCGACCCTGGCTTTCAACGCGCAGGTCGACGTGTGCGAGAAGGTCTACCTGGGCATCTTCACCTTCGAGCTGCTGACCAAGGTGCTCGCGTACGGCTTCCTGTGGCACCCCGAGGCGTACCTGCGCGACGCGTGGTGCCAGCTCGACTTTGTGGTCGTCACGCTCGCATGGGCGCCCATCCTGTTTCCCACCATGGGCAACTACTCCGTCATCCGCTCCTTCCGTGCGCTCCGGCCGCTCCGCGCGCTCAAGCGGATGCCCGGCATGCCCAAGCTGGCGGGCTCCGCGTGTTGGAAGCGCCGGCCCGGTCACAGCTCGCGCCTCAGTGGTCCCGGGGACAGCGGGCCTGCTTTGGCCTCTGGGTGGCACGAGGATCTCGGCAGGAGCGCACGGGCCGCACAGGGCCCACCGACGGGCGGGCAGGCCGCGCTAGTGCGGCTGTCAGCCCGCGGCCCGACATCGCCGACTTGGCGCGGCGCCTGACACACAGGTGGGCTGCGTGCTCAAGTCAATCCCCAAGCTGTCCAACGTGGCGATGCTCTGCGCCTTCTGCTTCCTCGTCTTCGGCATCGTCAGCGTCGCGCGCTCCAACCTTTTTTTTACGTAGCCGAGGCTGCAACCCCGCGTGTGTTCGGTGCTGCGTGCAGCACCATGCATCCAGGCCACAGCCCATGTACCAACCCCTGCAACCCTATGCGTCCAGGCCGGCGTCGCGCTCTTCAAGGGCCGCCTCCACTACCGCTGCGCCCTCAGCGGCACATTGGAGGACAGCGGAGAGTTCTGCAATATAGACGGCCCGGATACGTGCGCCGCTGTCGCGGAGGGCGCGACATGCACGTATTTTGCCGCCAACCGGCTCGACGGGCCGATGTCTTTTGACGACATCGGCGCGGCGAGCCTTGTGATCATGCAGTGCGCCTCGTTCGATGCGTACACGCACGGCATGTACGTGCTGATGCGACACGTCTTCAGCTTCGTGTGGGCCTACTACCTGGTCATCGTCTGCATCGGCGGCTTCTTCGTGGTCAACCTCTTCCTGGCCGTCCTGCTCGAGGAGTTCCTCCAAGCCAAACAGGTGCCGTCACGCACCTCCGTGCGCACAGCCATGCCCCCCCCCCCCCCCCCCCCCCCCCCCCCCCCCACCCCACCCCACCCACACACACACACACAACCCACACACACACACACACACACCACCCCACCCCCACACCACCCCGTCCACGTCCTTGCGTGAGCCGTGGGGGCACCCTTCACCACAAAAGAGCGAGGGCACAGACCCTTGCCGACTGATTATGTACAAACTGCGCTAGGCGCCCCCCTCCCCACACCCAAACGGTGCGATGTTGCCACTCTGCCCTTCGTGAGCCCCTGGCCGATTGATTCGCAGTTGGACGACAAGATGTCTGCGGTCTCAAAGGATAGGTCAAGCGAAGAGGAAGTCGGGCTCCCTACTATCCAAGGCTCTCCGGTGTCGGAGGCACATTCTCCTCCTGGCGCTCCTGGCTCTCCTGACGTTGCAGCCGAGATGAGCGAACTTGGCGAGCTGGTGACGTCGGACAACTTTAACAACGCCTCGACGGCGCTGGTCATCATCAACCTTGTCGTCATGTGCTGCCCCTACGCTGGGATGACTACCGAGTACGCAGACAACCTCGAGAGTATAGGCACGGTCATCACGGTGATCTTCATGGTGGAGATGGCGCTCAAGCTGCTCGGCCTCGGCTGCGCCGGCTACTGGCGCGACAGCTGGAACCGGCTCGACGGCACGATCGTGATCATCTCAGGCTTTGATCTCGGGTTGACTGTCGCCTTCGCCGGCGGCGGCCCGAACATTTCCTTCCTGCGCATCCTGCGCATGCTGCGCGTGCTGCGCATGCTGCGACTGATGAAGTCGTGGAAGGGGCTGTACAGAGTGTGCATGACGATGGCCAAGGCGTTGCCGCAGTGCGCCAACATGCTGGTGCTCTTTGCGCTGCTCGACCTCATCTTCGCGCTGCTCGGTATGCAGCTCTTCGGCGGCAGCTTCGGCAGCTACGTCATAGCGCCTTCTGACGAGGACCTTCCGCGCACGCACTTTGACTTCATCGGGCCATCGATGCTCACGATCTTCGTGATCATGTCGGGCTCGTGGTTCGACATCATGATGGCACAGGAGGCCGTGTCACCAGGGAGCTCATGGTTCTTCGTGATGGTGCTAGCGATTGGCACGTACCTGCTCCTGAACATCTTCATCACGATCTTGCTCGAGCAGTTCGCCCCTCCAGAAGAGGACGAGGAGGACGAGGAGGAGGGTGCAGAGGCCATGGACAAGGAGGCGGAGCCGGCTCCGGGTGACGAACCTCTGGAAGAGCTCGACATCAACGACCGATCGATGGGCCTCTTCCGGCGGGACAGCTGCCAGCGCCAATTCTGCACGTGGGTGGTCGCCTCGCCTAAGTTCGACGGCTTCATCATCATCCTCATCCTCGCGTCTTCGATTTGCCTCGCCATCGACTCGCCACGCCTAGATGGCGACTCGGACCTAGCCATCTACCTCACCGGGCTGAACCGCTTCTTCACCGCTGCCTTCACGTGCGAGATGCTTCTCAAGATGGTCTCCTTCGGCGTCTGCTGCGGCCGAGGCACGAGGGTGATGAGCAGCGAGGTCGATGAGAATGGCCAGCCAAAGGTGGTCAGGATCCCACCGTACTTTCGCGACCTGTGGAACGTGCTCGACTTCTTCATCGTCATGGTCTCGCTCGTCTGCCTGCTCGCCGAAATGTTCCCCGCGCTGCGGCCGCTCAAGTCGCTGCGCATCCTGCGCGTGCTCCGCCCGCTGCGGCTCCTCGCGCGCGACCCGGGCATGCGGCTCATCATCACTGCGCTCGTCAAGGTGACGCCTACCACCCCACCTATGTACACGTGCCCCATGCTCGTTAAGGTGGTGCCTTCGGTGAATGCGGCTGTCGGCATGCTGCTGGCCATACCTCCAGTACGTGTGGCTACCGTAGCTACCGCTGCCTCCCTCTCACACATGGTACATGGTAACATGGTACATGGTCGCAGGTGATGCCCTCGGTGACGGAGGTCTTCGGCGTGCTGCTGGCCGTGATGATGGTCTTCGCCATCCTGAGCCTCCAACTCTTCAGTGACTCCTTCGGCAGCTGCTCCGACGACAGCTACACCACCCGAGAGAGCTGCCTCGCCGCCGCGGAAGCTGGGCGGCGGCTCGAGCTGAGCGCCGGTGCAAGGGGTCCGTGGCTCCCTCCTGACTCGCTCGGCCTCGCGAGGCTCGACGTCGGCTCGCGGAGAGCGCTCAAAGGCGGCCATGACTCCAACATCGGCGAGACCGACTTTGCGACGTCCGACTCGACCATGGCGCCGTGGCTCAACCCCGCCTTCGGCTCCTTCGACTCCTTTGGGAGCGCCATGCTGCTGCTGTACATCATGTCCACCGGCGACGGCTGGGAGGACGTCATGTACCAGGGCATGGACGCCGTAGGGCCGGGGATCGCGCCGGTGCGCAACGACTTCTCGCCCTCGGCGATGTTCTTCATCGCGTGGATGTTCTTCGGCTCCTTCTTCGCCGTCAACCTCTTCGTCGGCACCATCTGCGACAACTTTAGCAAGATCAAGAAAGAGGGCGACGGCACGGCCACCATGACGCCCGAGCAGCAGCAGTGGATGCTCGCGATGAAGCAGGGCTCAGGCAGCAAGGCGGTGCGCATCCCGCGCGCGCCGAGCAATAAGTTCCGCGCGCTCTTGTTCAAGCTCGTCACGTCGCAGCCCTTCGACATGTGCATTATGGGCGTCATCATCGCCAACGTGGCGCTTATGGCGTCCGACTTCTGGCAGATAGAGCGGAGCGGCTTTGCCACGGTCTACACCCATGGCATGACCGTCTTCTCGTACATCTACTACTGCGAGGCGACGCTTAAGATTGCCGCGCTCGGCCTCAACTACTTCCGCGACAACTGGTGCCGCTTCGACTTCTTCCTCGTGTGCACCACGCTGCTCGACCAGTTCGGCCACGAGCTGCTCGAGACGATACTGCCGTTGCCGCCGATGCTGCTGCGCGTGCTGCGTGTGCTGCGCATCTTGCGCGTGCTGCGGCTGCTCAAGGACAAGCGTTTCAAGGGGCTCAAAGACCTCCTCATGACGCTGGTGCTCTCCGCGCCGGCACTCGTCAACGTCGTCTCGCTGCTCGGGCTGCTCATCTTCATGTACGCGGTGCTGGGCGTGCAGCTCTTCACGTACGTGATCCGCGGCGACATGCTCACCGAGGACCGCAACTTCGAGAGCTTCGGCAACGCGCTGCTGCTCCTCTTCCAAGCCCTCACAGGCGACGACTGGGCCGCGATGATGGACGCGTGCTGCGCGTCGCCCGTCGACACGGAGTGCGTGGCCGAGCAGCACGGGCAGCCGAGCAGCTGCGGCTCGCGCTACGCGGCCATCCCGTTCTTCGTATCCTTCCAGTTCCTCGGATCCTTCGTCTTCCTAAACCTCATCGTCGCGGTAATCCTCGAGAACTTCACTTCTATCGGCAACGTCGACCCCAACCTGGTCTCCTCCGAGGACATCGCCAACTTCAAGGAGGCGTGGGCGGCGATCGACCCTGACGCCAACAGCTGGATCGCAGTGGACCAGCTGCCGGTGCTGCTGCTGACCATCCCGCCGCCGATGGGCCTCAAGTCGGAGACCCCCGAGTCGAAGCTCAAGGGCAAGGCGCGCGCGCTGGGCCACTGCGCCAAGCTGAGTGTGCCGGAGCATGAAGGCGAGGTCAAGTTTGACGAGGTGGTGCTCGCCCTGATCAACTTCAACTTCCACAAGTCTGACGAGCAGCAGCCAAATCTGGACGACAGTCCAGACGAGGTGAAGCGTCTACTCGAGACCTCGCCTGCTAATCGGCAACGCCGGCCGAGCAACATGATGCGCGGCGCGGTCGCCATGGTGATTCAGCGGCAGATCCGAAAGAAAATGGCCGCAAAGAAGGGCAGCCGTGCGTCGTCGCCTGCACCCTCGCTGACACCTGATCCTTTGCGCCACACGCCGTCGCCCGCGCTCGCCACCGGCCGCGCCGCCGCCGGACTCAGGTGATCCGCAGAGAGGGGTCACCTCGAAAGGCTCCCGTCCTTGCACACATATTGACGAGCCGCTCGAGCTGTATGGCTCGGGCGTGCCCGCTTCTCGAGACGTCACAAACGATTGCGTATTGCGCCGCCTCGTTATCAGCGCACACTCACCACACGGAGCGGACTCTTTCGGTCGGCTGGTAGCTCTCGCCATATCTCCAGCGTCCAGCCTGCGGCGGGCTGGGGTGGAGTGAGGTGGTCCCTACGGAAGCGGCATGTGTCAGAACAGTCAGTCTAGTCAGAACCGAGCTATTTTTTTTGGTAACACTTTAATCGCCCTGTTGGCCTTGCTAGCCGTGTACGCTGTAGCCCTGTACGCCTGTCGAGTGTCGTAAAGGGCCTGCGCAGGTGGTGGGCGTGCGACAGGTTTGGTCAGTACGGTATCAAGGTGAGCTTTTGGGGCTCTGGGACCCTCAAAACCGTGATCCTCGTCAAAAATCACCCCCAGAAAACGGATTTTTCGGTTGGCTGAGTATCACCCCCTCGGAGGGTAGGGGTGTCAATTAGCGGGAAATATATGTTTACTTACCATATATGTGCATGGAGGGGTGATAAAAAGCGGACGTCACAATACCCTACATATACGGAAATCGTCCCTAGATCACGATTTCGGCGGGAAAAATAGGGGGGTAGGGGGTGTCAGTCATTTTTCAGAGATATTCCACGATAGTTGTCTTTACCAGTGTAACCCACTCGTCTCCTAGCCTCACAGCCAGCCTCGCGATCCTCGTACCTAAACAGTCACCATTTTCAACGGGAATTACGAGATTTCAATTTCTCAAAAATCCGAGCGCGACAATTGAAGCGGACTGTCGAGACCTGACTCGCCTGTGCCTCAGATCTTGTGTTGGAGTCAAACTGAGAGCAGCAAGTGGTCCCTAGATTTGCATACCTATTGCATACCACGCAAGCTGCGCAGGCCCCGTAAAGTATCTCCGCCCCCCGAGCCCCGTGTTGGTTGAGTGCAGACAGACGATTCCATTTCGGTAAACGTAAGGGGCTGCATCTGCGAGCCCGGACAGCGGACCGCGGACGCCGGACTCGAAGCTGGCGTGCCCGGACCATGCGTTTTGCCCGGACCATGCGTTTTGCCCAGTGTGTCGGACCCCACGGCACGCCGGTTGGTTATAAACACTTGCTTGATCACACCCTCCGCCTCCACCCTCCCTCTCACCACTCACGTCTGAGAGGCATGCGCTCGGAAGCCTCGACGCCCTTGGGCCCGTGCGCTTGGCTAAAGCTGTGTGTAGTGGTAGGTAGTACGACTTAGTAACGCGTAGACGGGGATAAAAACTAGCTTTAGACACTCTGCTCTCTGGTTACGCGCTGGCTGACCTCGGCCTGTCTGTCGCCGAAGGCGGAGCCGGGCGAGGCAGCGCCGCGCGCGGCAGCGCGGCGTGAGGCGTCGCGGCGCAGGCGTCGCAGCGCAGGCGTCGCGGCAAAGGCAGCGCGGCGCAGGCGGCGCTGCGCAGGCTAGGCGCAGGCGGCGCCGCGCATGGCGGCGCCGCGCGTGGCGGCGCCGGGCGAGGCGGCGCCGGGCGAGGCGGCGCGGTGACCGTGTAGAAGAAGGTGACGTCGCCGTAGAAGGTTGGGCGCGGGCGTGAGCCCGGGCTCTTCAGGCCACACAGCCACAGCTCGTCGGAGTCGCCGGGTCAGCGTGGAGACAGGGGCCCGTGGGGAGAGTAGTGCGTCGACCACCGTGCTCTCGGAGGCGGCTCTGCGTCTGGCACGCTGGCGCGCTTCGAGCTGTCGGCCCAAGCTCGGCGGCGGCGCTCTGAAGACCTTACACCCGCCGCCTCAACCACGTACGAGCGCAGCGCCATGCTGGCCCACATCCGTGCCAGTACGTACACTTTATACTTTATACGGGGTGCGGATTAAAGTTTAGCGGAGCGCGGGGGCAGCCGGGTACGCGCGGCCCTGAGGCTGATAGGAGCAAGACCATGACGGCCGCACGGCCACACCACGCGTGCGTGCGGCCGTCAAAACGGCGGCAGCACCGTCCAGTGCGCTCGACCTGTGCGGCTGCCCCCAACGTGCGCTCCTCGCCACTCGGCGCCGACACGGTGTGCAAG
>Ga0209302_10001387_pt1 | contig 14097 bp, 16 predicted proteins | sample ArcOceMetagenome_2_FD_187445 | JGI IMG/M metagenome (GOLD analysis project Ga0209302, IMG submission 187445) | Marine eukaryotic phytoplankton communities from Arctic Ocean - Arctic Ocean ARC135M Metagenome (SPAdes) (version 2) | ecosystem: Environmental > Aquatic > Marine > Oceanic | place... | reverse complement strand
AAACAAAACTCAAAAAAAATAAAAAATAAAAAATAAAAAATAAAAAATAAAAAATAAAAAATAAAAAATTGAAAAAACAAATATTTTTTTATTGTTAGAAAACACTGAATCATGTCTTCGTGTAGTATTACCAATAATAACAAAATTATTGACCTTGAAGACCTCATAAAAGATGATGACCGTTTTAAGCAACTAGAAACTAACTATGATACATACAAGAATATTGTTTTCGATATTAATGAATGGCTCGATAAAAATCAAAACATGAAAGATTTGAAGAAGAAGTTTAACTTGTATTATGGTAAACTTTCTCATAAATATAGAATAACAGTTACAAAGGCATTGCTAGTTTATACATATAAAAAAATGATTATGAATAATGAAATTGGTAACATTCCATTGATGTGGAGTCTGATACGGAAAAGACCAACGAGAAATCTTTCAGGAGTTGATGTAATTACTATTTTGATGCATCCATATCCAAACGGTCAAGAGTTTACCTGTAAGCATGATTGTTATTATTGTCCTAATGAACCACCAACAAAAGAAAACGGTTACTTACCTCCACCACGTTCTTATTTGAGTAAAGAACCGGCTGTAGCCCGTGGTTTGCGTAATAATTATGATGAACTAGACCAAATTAATGAACGCATTACAACTCTTATTAAAAATGGTCACGAGGCAGATAAATTGGAATATATTATTGAAGGAGGAACTCATAGTGAATTTCCAATTGAATATTTGGAATCATTTCATCGTAATATAATTTATGCAGCAAATGTATATTACGATGCAAATAAGCGTGAGCCACTTACAATTGAAGAAGAAACTGAAATAAATAAAACAGCGAAGGTAAAGGTAATTGGTATTTCAGTAGAAACACGTCCAGACTGTATTGTAGAAAATCCAGAATGGCTACGTATTTATAGAAAATGGGGTGTTACAAGAATCCAACTTGGTGTTCAAACAACAAATGATAAAGTGTTAAAACTGATTAATCGTGGACACACAACTGAAACATCAAAACAGGCAATTGAAATGTCTCGCAATTATGGGTTCAAGGTAGAAATTCATATTATGTTGGATTTGCCTGGTTCATCTCCTCGTCAAGATTTAGAAATGCTAGATGAAGTATTTAAAGGAGAAGATATACATCCAGATTATATTAAATTGTATCCATGTTCTGTAACACCATGGACTGTTATCGAAAAATGGTTTAACAGTGGAAAATACAAACCATATGCTAATAACAAAAATCCACATGAAATAAACTTGATTGATGTTATGAAGCATGGTATTCTTGCTTGTCCTCCGTATACTCGTATTTCACGAGTTGTTCGTGATATACCGACTACTTATATTAAAGGAGGAAACGATTGTCCTAATTTGCGGCAACTTGTAGAAAAAGAATTGGAAGAAGCAGGTGAGAAAATATATTGTATTCGTTATCGTGAGTGCGGTCGTTATCCGGAATATAAAATAGAGTCTGCGTCTTATATTACAAGAAAATATGAAACACAAAATGGAACAGAATATTTTATTAGTCTTGAAAGCATTGATGAAAAGGTAATTTTTGGATTTATTCGTATTCGCATTCCAAAAGAAGATGTTACATATTATAAATCATTGAATAACAAAGCAATTGTTAGAGAACTTCATGTATATGGAAATTTGGTTCCAGTAGGAGAAAAAAGTCAAGCAATTCAGCATCGTGGTATTGGTAAGAAACTACTAAAACTAGCAGAACAAGTAGCGAAAACAGAAGAAAAGCAAGGAGTTGCTATTATTTCTGGAATTGGTGTTCGCGGGTATTATGAAAAACAAGGATATAATTTGAAAGATACATATATGGTTAAAAATTTTCAAACAGAACCTGTTTATAAAAGTTTTTATAATTATATTACTGATTTCTTTACAATAATATTTTAGTATTTTAAATTCTCAATATATTTTATCCAATATTTTTTTTTATAAATATATGTAAAATGAAAGGTGGGTTTTTTTTTAAAATAAATCAAAAACAGATTGATAACTGGGGAAAAGATTATAGATGTATTCCCGACCAAAGTCAAATAGATTGTGGTGCTATGGTATTAAGTTTTTTAGGCATTCCATTTAATTTAGCTAGAGAATTACAAAAACTATCATCAGAACAAGGTGAAATAACAATTAATGATATGTTAAAAGCAATGAATATGTTAGACTCAAAAGAATTTGAAAATGCTCCAAATATTGACAGTAAACTGATAAAAAAAATGAATAGTCTTCAAGAATTAGAACAATTTATTCGTTTAAATGTTCCAAATAAATATTCTATAATCGTATTAGGTCGTCGTAAAGAATTACCATTTGAAGGTGCATCAACAAGAGGACATTTTTTTATTATGTATAAAAATCAAGTAGGCAATATTTTTATATTAGACCCACAAAATTATCAATTACTTACTGAAGCGAAAGATATTGATAAGTATTTAAGTAATTATGATGATGGAGCATATATTTTAGTTGGTAAAACAAATGATGGTAAATTTACAAAAATTAATACTCTTTATAAAGAACCTATAAGTGTAAAACAATCTAAATTTAATACTCTTTATAAAGAACACAAATATAACTCCTTAAAGAAAAGAACAAAGAAAAGAACAAATCAAAGAACAAAGAAAAAACAATCAAAAATTAATACTCTTTATAAAGAACCTATAAGTGTAAACCGTAGACGCTTTACATTAGAAAGTTCATTATTACCTGCAAAACAATCAAAATTTAATGGAGGTAAGAAATCAAAGAAATCAAAGAAATCAAAGAAATCAAAGAAATCAAAGAAATCAAAGAAATAAGTTTACTTTAATTACAAGTACAATCGTTGCCAGTTCCAACAGAAATAATAGCATTGTTGTTACCATTAGTATCTTGAATAAAACTACGTTTTTTCTTTTTCATCAAATATCTATCATAAGAACCATATTTATGATTTCCTGGACTTTCCCTTACAATAGTTCGGTTGCGTAATTGTGAAAATCCAGAAACATTACGGCCTGAAGTTGTATTTACATTAGTATTTAAACTACCAGAAGGAATAAGTTGGTCAGGTTTTTTTTGATATTGAAGTGATAATAAGTTCATAGTGTAGAGTGAAGAATTTACACGAACTTGCTTGTTAACAATTTTTGTAGTTTGGTCTGGATTTAAAGAAGTTCCTTGACCATTTCTACAAGCAACACATCTTGTATTAAAGTTTGCATGTTCTGTCATATATATATTATATGATAAATAAAATTGAATAAATTATTAAAATTATAAGAATAGCAAAAAATGTCATCAATACATAGTTGTAAATATTGCGGAAAAAAGTATTCTCGTATAACAGCATATGAAAGACATGTAATTATTTGTGAAACAAAGAAATTAGATACTGAAAATCTAACAAAATCATTAACAAATACTGAATTAACAGAAATAGTATTAACTTTGGTAAAACGAGTAAATACACTTGAAAAGGAGAATGAGGAATTGAAACGATATGTCACTAAAAAGAAAAAGAAAATTAATGTAATTGAATGGTTAAAAAAGAATAAAATGGTAGAACAAGATTATATAAATTATTTTAATGAAATGAAGAATAAGATTACAGTAGATGATTTAAGAAGTTCACTTTTAAAAATAAATAATGTAGAGGTGATTACATGTATTATAATGAAATATTTTCCAATTGAAGAATTTCGTTTCTTTCCAATTGTTTCATTTGTTCAAAAACCAGGTATGTTTTATATTAATAAAAAGGGTTCTTGGTGTGTAATGCAATCAAACGAATTTTCAGCGATTATCAATACAATTACAACTAGACTTAGTAAAAAGTTTAATGAAATGATGAAAGAAGATAATATTAATGTTGGTTCTGGTGGTAAGTCAGATGAATTATATTTAAATTTTCTAGCAAATATAATTGGTAATAATGGAAAAATAGATGATAATAGACGAAAAATAAAAAATATATTGTTTGATTATTTCAAGTATGATATAAAATCAGTTACAGAGTATCAGTTTGTATTTTGAAAATTAAAGATATATATTCGTAAATTCAATTATAGGTAAAATTAAAATATTCATTTTTTTTGCCTTTTCTGTTTTAGAAGTTTCATCATTTATATCTTTTATCAATAAAATAGAAGTTTTTTGTGTAAGTGACTTTGAAACTTCTCCTCCTTCTTTATTTATCTTTCTCTCCATATCTTTATCTCTAAATCCAGAAAATACAATGGTTTTTCCAGCTAATTTTCCAGAAGTTACTGGTGATTTCACAGTATTTTCTACTAGGTTTATATCAAGATTGGTCTGAATAACAAAATTCAGAAATAAACTAATATTTGAAACAAATAATTTTGCGGTTTTTTCAGCAAACCCCTTTAGTTGTTTGATTTTGTTTATTTTTTCATTTATAGATTCTTTGGAAATAAGAATATCTGGATATGTTTTTAAAATTTCTTGAATTCTTTTTTCTCCCATACCTCTCCCAAAGAGATTACTTACTGTCATAAGTTTACTCAAAGAGAGATTATCTAATTTATCATGAATATTTTTATGGAGTTTTGCTGCCATTTTTTCTTTAAAACCTTCTGCTTTTAAAAAGTCGCTTTGACTCATAGCAATAATTTTTGGAACACTGTCAAAACCTGATTTCATAAGTCGTTTTACATTTCCTTCACCTAAACCAGCAACATCTAACCCACTAAAGAACCCAGTTATATTTTTTGCTTTTACAATTTCATTATTTAACACATCAATTAGCATAATATCAATATGACTTTCATTCCATTTATAAGGAACGTCAGGCAACTTAGCTAATGATGCAGGAACAATTGTTTCTAAAATGTGAGGAATAACATCGCCACTTCTAACAAGACGTATTACAGAACCAACACCAATCTTATTAGCTTCAACATAAGCAGCATTAAATGCAGTAGCGTATTCTATTTTTGCTCCTCCAATAGTAATAGGTTCTATTTTAATACGAGGTTTTAAATAACCATCTTTACTTGGTGTCCATAATACATCAAGGACTTTTGCTTCTGCTATTTGGTCAGACAATACCATTTTAAAAGCAAATGCATGTTTTGGATTTTCATTTTTTCTTGGATAAATATTATCATCAATAACAATAATACCATCAATTGTATATGAATAAGAATCACGCCAATTCATTAATATGTCAGATAAATTAGAATTAGTTAATTCTTTAAAGTTCATTGGTTTGTGTAACACACATTTTGTATTTAAATTTAATTGTTCAAGAAAGTTCATTTGTTCGCTTGGTTTCAAAGAAGGTTTAATTACTTCATATACAACAAAATCAACATTATTTATTTTAGAATCTATTTTTTTAGCATTTATAACACCAGAAACAAAATTTCTAGCGTTAGATGCTTTATATTTATAAGTAGTATCAAATATTTCTTTGCTCATAATAAATTCACCACGAATAGTAATGTTTTTTCGTGTTGGTAAATTTAAATAAGGTATCAAATGACTAACATCTTGTCCTACAATACCATTTCCTCTTGTATACAATTTGGGAATACCTCCTTCTGTTGAATATAATCCAGAGACACCATCTAATTTGGCTGAAATAACGTATTGACCTTTATAGGTTTGTTTCCATTTCTTAAGATAATTTGTATCAGGTTTAATTTTATCCATAGAACCCATAAAGTAAGGTAAATTTACTTTGTTCTTTTCAACGGGAGCACCAATATCTTTTATCATTTTATTTGTTGGAAATTTTTTTTCAGTGAATTCTTTTAAAATATCATATTCATTATCAGTTAAAATAGGATGTTGATTATAATATTGTTTATTTGCTTCTTTAAGCATAGAAACAAGTGTATCTTCTTTTAACACTTCTAAAAAATCAAGTCCAGATTTTTGAAAACTACGTAAATATGTACTTATAGATGTCTTCTTTTTTTTAATTGTCTTATTTTTGGGTGTGTCTTTTTGTAAATTAGCGTTTTTTTGAATAACAACAGAATTTCCATTAATTCGGTCTTTAGGTTCTTTATAAACCATCCCAAGAAAATCAAATATGGATTTTTCATTTGGAAATAAGATATCAATTTTATCTTGTTTGATTTTATTTACCATATTGTATAAACCATGTTCGTTCATTGTATATCCTAAGTTTAATACATGTTGACGCATTACAGTATTAAAAGTAGCACTTCCTGTAAAATATAAAGTTGCAAAACTATATTCATCTGGTGGAGCATAGAGAAAATCTATTCTGCGAGGGATAGACCCTTTAATTTGTGATATAGCAAGACTTTTCTTATTTCCACGAGAGAGAATTTCAATAACAATATTTTTTTCTATTAAAGCGTCAATAAAATTATTAAATATATCAGAATTATTTTGTTTATTTGTAATAATAATATCAATATCTCCTGAATTATATTTCTCTCTACGGTAACTTCCAACAATCATAAATTCTGAACCATCAATGAAAACATTTTTAAAAACATTTTCTAATATAGACTTGTAATTATCAATTTCACTTCGTGGAATACGTTCTTGAAGAGGTTCATAATATTGTAATCCGATTTTTTGTTTATCATTTAATAATTCATTTTTTTTTTCTTTCAACATTTCTATAGTTGTAATTTTTTCTTTTTGAATAAGTTCTTTTGCTTTTTTGGGTCCAATTCCATAAACATTTGTAAAAAGAATCATTGGGTCGTTTTTATATTTTTCAATAGCTGAAATTTTACCTGTTTTCATTAGTTCATCGAGTTTACTCAAAATAGTTACACCAATTGAAGGTAATGATTTGATAGATTCTAGTGAAGTAATTGGTTCTTTATAATTAACTAAAGTATCTTGTGCTTTTTTATAGGCACGAGCACGAAAAGGGTCTCCTTTTGCTACCATTAAAGTATAAAGTGTTCCAAGTGCACTATTAAAGTCATTATTATATGACTTCATATTTATATTATTTTTTGATAAATCCTCTCTAATAAGATTTCTTTTTAATTTTATTGTGCGACTTAATTTTAGTGCGTTTTTTTTAGTTCTCTTTTTTGAGTATTTTTTTAGAATAATTGCTCATTATATAAAGTAATTATCTATAAAATTTTTAGAAAAAAGAGAATCAACATAATTAGTTTTTTTTAAAGTGATTTGCTTTTTTGGTTTGTTGAGAGATTTATTTAATGTTTGTTTTGGTAACGTTAAAATATTATCCATCTTATAATTAAAATATATATAAAATATTAGATGACTAACAAAATTTTTGTTGGAAAAGAAGTATCACACGTATTTAAAAATGGTGAATTAATTGAAAGCAAAGGAGTTTCATATGATTTTGATGGAAAAACATTAAAGGTAAAAAAATTAAATGATGGAGAAAAAGATGAATATAAAGTAAAAGCATCAAAGTTAGGAAAAATCTTATCTCAACCAATTTCTTTAATGGGATTAGATGAAAGAATTATGGAGGAATTTACTGATAAAAAATCTAAGAAAACTAAAAAATCTAAGAAAGACAAAAAAACTAAAAAAACTAAAAAAACTAAAAAAACTAAAAAAACTAAAAAAACTAAAAAATCTAAAAAAACTAAAAAATCTAAAAAAACTAAAAAATCTAAAAAAACTAAGAAAACTAATTAATGTTTAAAACTTTTTTGCAATATAGACAAATAAGTTTTATTTTTTTGCAAATTATTTTTTATATGTTGTTTATTGGATGTTATTTCTTGAATAATGTTTGAAAAATCATATTTACTGTCAATGTTTTTATTTATAAGGAGAGAAGAAAAAATTTGTGAAGTTTCTTTAAGAGATTTTCTTTTTTCAGGATTTGGATGAATATTTGTTGTGAGTAATTCATAAAAATATAATAAAAAGGAATTATTTGTAAAACCATCTTTATTAATAAATTCTAAAATTCTCAAATACATAGCACTTAAACTAAAATTATCCCATTTATTAAAATAAAGTAATAACTCTTGTATTACAAAAGTATGTGATTTACCAATAAATTGTTTTAAAAAATCAACAATAGAATTTTTATATTCATTTTTAAATGAGATACTATACATATTTAATCCTTTAAATCCACTAATATAATTAGATGCTATATTTTTAATTTCATCAAGAGAAGGATTTTTATTTATATGTAATAAATAGTTGATATAATGAATCTCTGGACACCATAGATAGTATTCAGGAGCATAAACATAAAAATGTTTTGAGTAATTTTCTTCAGTTAAGTTTGAAATAGAAATAGATAAACCAAAATTAATTAATATAGGAATATTTTTTTCATCATTATACATAATATTTCCTGATTTAATGTCGTAGTGAACAATATTTTTTTGTGTTAATATTTGAATAGTTTTTAATAAATAATTATAAGAGTCCAAAATTTGTTTTAATCCATTTTTAGAAGTTTTATTTATAAATGAATTATCTAATGTTTCTCCTTTAATAAAAGTTTGTTCCATTAAAATAAGATTATTATTATTATCTTGAATTGTATCACATTCTTTTACAGATGATTTATTTAATTCTTTGAATTGAATGGGACAACTATTTAAAATAGGTGAAAAAAAATTATTAAAATTATGAATTGTTTTTATATTTTTTGAAATCATTATTTCATTTTTTGTTATATCACCGTTCGATTGTAATTTAGTTATAGTTTTTTGGGAACAATCTAAATTACCTTTCCATGTGATATTAGGTGTAAAAACACACCCATAACCTCCTTCTGGAAGTAAAATAGACATATACTATTATATAATAATAATATTTAGTGTGTTTTCATAAAGTATCTATTTTTGTAAGTTTTTTTCATTTTTAGTTTCATGTCCCCATGACTAATATCATTTCTTTCTTTAGTAACGTTGATAAGGTCCTGGACATCTATATCTATGTTGTCAAAGAATACATCAAACCCTGAAGCAGGTGAATAATCATTTTTACCGATATTTCTATCAATATGCTCGTCAATAGAACTAATAACTTCTCGTGATAGAGAAATGTATTTGCGTCGTTTTTTGGGTTCAACCTCTTTATCACTTTTATTTTTATAATAATATCTAGTACTTTTGTACATTTTATCTATTGCGTTTCCTTGATAGCCTTTTTCAGTTAAATCATTTATTTCTTTGTTAATTATTCCATTATTTTTTTCTACCCATTGTGTCCAGTATGTTTTAAAAGTTTTTGTATCGTCATGTTTATGGACCTTTGCAAATACACTTAGTTCCTCCATAAAATCAGGTGAAAATTTAAATCGGAACGTTTTAGTATTTTTCGTGGTCTCCATTTTTGCGAGTTTTTGTTATAAGTATATAAAAGTTTATCAATTTCAATTTTTTTATCGGACTAATAAATATGTTATTTGAGTTATCTTCTTTCTTGTTTTACAATACAAATACAAAAACTTATTGTAATTGTGTAAAAATAAATAAATTTCCAAGTGATAATTTAAAAAATTACGTTCGAAAAATTTCCAAACCAAAATTATCACCTTTTGAAACATATAATGAATGTTGTAGCAGTATGAACCTATGTATTTTTCAATTATTAAATCCAGAAACAAATGACATATTGTATTTAGATGACATTGGTATTTTACTTAATTATTTAATAGAAAATGGTTATACTATAGATAATGAATTAACAGTTTCTATGAAAAAAATAAATAAAAAATTAATATGTTATATAAAAAATTGAATAAAAACTTCTTGTTAAAAAAATGTAAGGATGTCTTCTAACGACACACAAGAATTTTATGAATCTCTTACTGATAGAGAAAAAAAGGCATATAAAATAGCAAAAGACCATTTAGAAACTTCATTTGACGTTGAAAAATGTATTTATTATTTAAAATGGATTTCTAAAAAATAATATTATATATATAATGAGTAATAATCCTCCTACAAATTTATCCGACCTTAATTTACAAGAACAAACTATAATTGGTTCATTTTTTAATTTACTTTTAACCTCTGGTAAAAAAGCATTTGAATTAGCACTTGGCGAATTGCTATATATTTTAAATATGTTTTTCAAAGGTGTATTAGGTGAAATGCAAGGAATCACCATGGAAGCAAAAGACGTCAACAGCGAATATCAGCGTTCTGTTTCTTTATTAAATGCTATTCGTAAGGTTATGCAAGACCCAGTTTTTCAACAAGAAATTATGAAACTAACTGGTCTTCTTGAAACTGCCTTAAAACCTATTTTAAAAATTGTTCCAAAAATTATCGACGAAGAAGGGAAAGATTTAGGTAAATCTGCTTATAAATTAACAAACACATTAACCAGAAATGTTATTGGTGGACTAGAAGACGGCCTCGACGGTGCTGTTGCAGCCATTCCAATTGTTGGTTCCGTTTGGGAAGCCATTAAAATTATTACATTAGGTATTCAATCTGGTGCTGAAATAAGTATTACATTTTTAGATGCTGCAACAAAAATAGCAAACGCTTATATCGAAATTATTGGAAATGTATCAAAACCAGTTGCTGATGTAATTCAATCTGCTCTTCACATTTTTGAACTTATTAGCAATGCTCGTGAAAATGTTATTAAAACTGCTGAATCAGCAAGTGACTATGTTAATTCTATACAACCAACAATATTGAAACGCAAAGCAAACCAAGCAAGTGAACGTATTGCTCAAAATGTAAATAAACAAATTGATGAAAAGACAAGACAACTAACACAACAAGCTATTCGTCAAAGAAGACCAGTTCCTCCTCGCCCTCCTCGCCCTTCTAAACCTAATATAACACCTAAACAAACAGGTGGTAAGAAAAAAAAAAATACATTAAATTATCATGATGTCATAGCTTTAAAAATACTATAACTAATATTTTTCTCTTCTTTGTTTGTAGTTTCTTTATTTTTAACTACATGCTTAAAATCATTAAAAGCACCCATACGAATAAACCGGTTTGTTTCAAATGTTTGTTCAGAAAGATTAATTATATCTTTCTTATTCTTATTTGCTTTCAAATCAGCAAAGACAGAATTTTTCTTGGGTTCTTCCACAAGTTCTTCTTTTTCTTCAACCGTATTACCAGACACATCGTTACCAGACACATCGTTACCAGAAGTTTCTTTTTTATCTTCCTGTGTTAACAAATATAGTGAAGAACAATTAAACGTAGTAACAAACTTACGTGCAACAGTCAATAGTTCACTATATGTAATTCTATTAAATTCAGACCAATACAAAAATGCCTCATCTTCAAAACTATATTTCATTATAACGATTCCGTTTTGTGTATTTTCAAGAACAACACTTTCTCCAATTGATTTTTCGTCTTTATTGGAATCGTTTGCTCTACTAATTTTATATTTTTCCAAAAAGGTTTCTTCTTTTTCTTCGTTACCATCTTTTTCTTCGTTACCATCTTTTTCTTCGTTACCATCTTCTTCTGTTTTACAATCGTCTTCTTTGTTTTCCATTGCAAATGCAGTGCTAACAAAAGAAAACACTAATCCAGTCGAGAAAATACCAATAACCATTAAAAAAGTTTGAACTTCATTAAGACCACAGACTTCTCTGTAAAATTCACAATTCATATTAACCTTAAGTATCATTACTAATATTTTTTTAAGTATTATTTACAATCTTTTTTTCGTTGTTCAAAAAGTTCATTTACTTCTTCTGTAAGGTCGGGAAGAATAAACTTTTTATACTTATTGTTAGTTGGATGCATTACAACCAAACACATTTGAGAAATTTTTTTATCATAATTCTTTTCAATAATCGCCTTATATACGTTTAGTTGAAAACTATAGTGCCAGAAATTACTATCTGGAATATGACTAATAATAGGGTTAATCGCTGATTTATAATTAAACGATGCTTTACAAACATTTTTTGAGCGTTTCCAATCATAAATATACAATGACCCATCTTCCAAAATATATGTCATATCAATGGACCCAGCTAGTTTTAGTTCTTTATCCCAGATCATCCATTCAGTACGATATGGTTTAAGGTGTTTATGAATATTATGAAAGTCTTGAAAATATTTATATTCAATCGAATCATTTTTTACTGAAATATTATTATAAAAATCTTCAATAGATTTGTGAAGTTCAGTTCCAAGAGCGGCACTTTCATTACGGTTTTTCTCCCACATTTCTATAATTTCTTGTTTAGTCATTCCATAATACTTATTTTTTTCATTCCAATTCTTACCATTCATCATTTTATCAATTATTTTGTCAGCATCAAACTCTTCAAAATTATTTTTTTTTATAAATGTTGTCACAGAATCATATGAACTGTCTCCATCAATTGTGTATATATGTGGTTCTTCATCAAAGATAATATGTGAATCTCTTTCATGAAAATTCTGTGTGCTTAGGTAATTACTCATACTTGTGATATACGAATTGATTTATTGATTTTTATCAATTTTTTATCAATATTATTATTATTTTTAAATTCTAAGACATTATTTTTAACAGTTTTTAATTCTTGTTCTAAATTTTCTATTTCTCTCTGTTGTTGTTTTATAGCACCGGTTAAAAACGGAATCAACTTAATTTCTTCCATAGTATAAACATCCTTTGTGAACTTACCATAAAGAAAATATTCTCCATTTTCCAATATTCCATTTAAACAATTGGGTAAATAAACAGTTTTATCTATCACATCCCATACTTCTACTTCAATGGTTTCGGGTTGGTTTTTATACATTAATTTTAGTAAATCACCTTTTTTACAATAATTTTCTCTATCGAGAGTTAATTTATTATTTTTACAACAAATAGTAGCAAAATAATCAGGAACAAATTTATCAATATAATTTATAATTTCTGGGACAATGCGTTCAACATCTTGTGCAATAAACCCAAAATTAATCTTATCACTTTCTTTGAAATTAAAATGAACTGGTTTTAAATGATTAATTGTTTTTAAGCATTCTTCTTGATTGATTTCTTTAATATTATTTTTTAAACGCTCATCTGAAAACATATTGATTTCATCACCAATTAAACAACGACCCGCACCAGGTTCTACATAAAGAGCTACTTTTTGATTGTTTGTTCCTGAGGTAATTCTAGCACCAGTAAGAATTTTTTTGCCTAAACCAGAATCAGGACAAGATAAGTAAGTATAATTGCTTGTTGTGTTATCTAATGAATTATAGTTTTTAAAATTATCAACACCATTTTGAGAAATTTGTAAATAATTTGTGTAAATGGTGCTACTTTGTAATTTTTCATTTATATTTGCTCTATCTGCTATTAAAAAATCAAATGCTACATTTTTTCCTTTGTTGTATCTGTTAGAAGCCATATTATATATATATTAATTATAAAAACTATATCTGTATACTAATCCATTGTTTATAAAATTAATTAATATGAATGCAACAATGACGACAATAATATTTTTTGTATTTTTATATTTATAAATATATATTATATGTCTTATTATGTTGAAATTAGTTATGATATTAGAAAGCATAACTGTAGTGATTTTAAAAATAAAATAGCAGATATATCAATTACTCATAATAGTTATAGAGCATATGAGGATTATGAAATAAGTGGATTACATAGAACTATAAAAAGAAATCATTGCGTTATGACTTTTGTATTTCATGAAGAAGACATTATACAAATAGAGAAATTTTTAAGAAAAATGAAAAAAATTTCAAAATTATATGTAGAATGTATTTATACTGATTATCATATAATATTTGCTTCTAAAAATTATCAAAGAATGTTTCCTAATTTCAACAAAGAACAATTAAAAGTAGAACATCACGAAGAAGGATTATTAGAAAACATTAAGAAAAATTATTAATATTTAAAAAGAAACCATAACCCTTTTTATTTTTATTTAAAAAGAAACCATAACCCTTTTTATTTTTATTTGTTTTATAAGTTTTATAAAGATTCATAACAACTTTGCGTAAAAACCATGTAAAAATCCATGCTATTACTATTGATAAAAATGAATTCACTCTAAAGATATATTTAAAAACAATACTGTTTATTGCGGTACCAAAAGCACCAATAAACCCTTCAATAAGTTGTTCATCATTAATTAATAATATTTTTTCT
>Ga0209302_10001383_pt1 | contig 14110 bp, 16 predicted proteins | sample ArcOceMetagenome_2_FD_187445 | JGI IMG/M metagenome (GOLD analysis project Ga0209302, IMG submission 187445) | Marine eukaryotic phytoplankton communities from Arctic Ocean - Arctic Ocean ARC135M Metagenome (SPAdes) (version 2) | ecosystem: Environmental > Aquatic > Marine > Oceanic | place... | reverse complement strand
GTCGTATTATTCGTGAATTAAAAGAATTCACATCTGCGAAAGAGATTCGTCTAATTCGTGAAGTTGATAAAAGTATCTTAGGTGGTTTAGTTATAAAAATTGATTCACAAGTAATTGATATTAGTCTGAAAGGTCAATTAAGACAAATCTCAAGTAGTTTAGACACTACACTTGTTTTTTAAATAGAAAACAGAACGTAAGAAAAACAAAATAACTTAGAGTAAAACAACTATGGTTAGTATTCGTCCAGACGAAATTAGTAATATTATTCGTCAACAAATTGAAACATACGGTCAAGAGATTAAAGTAGATACTGTTGGAACTGTACTTCAAGTTGGTGATGGAATTGCCCGTGTTTACGGCCTTGATCAAGTAATGGCCGGCGAATTATTAGAATTCGAAGATAAAACAATTGGTATCGCATTAAACTTAGAAAATGACAACGTTGGTGCCGTATTAATGGGTACTGGTCGTGAGATTTTAGAAGGTAGTACTGTACGTGCAACTGGTAAAATTGCTCAAGTCGACATTTGTGATGCGATTAAAGGTCGTGTTGTAAATCCATTAGCTATCCCAATCGATGGACAAGGTGATTTACCACAAGGTTCTAGTCGTTTAATCGAATTTATGGCGCCTGGTATTATTAGTCGTAAATCAGTTTGTGAACCATTACAAACAGGTATCACTGCTATTGATGCGATGATTCCAATTGGTCGTGGTCAACGAGAATTAATTATTGGTGATCGTCAAACTGGAAAAACTTCTATTGCGGTTGATACAATTATTAATCAACAAACAGAAAATGTTGTTTGTGTATATGTAGGTGTTGGTCAAAAAGCTTCAACAGTCGCTCAAGTAGTTAATGTATTAGAAGAAAAAAATGCAATGAGTTATACAATCATTGTATCTGCCAGTGCAAATGATCCTGCTACTTTACAATATATTGCACCATATGCAGGCGCTGCATTAGCTGAGTACTTCATGTATAGTGGTAGAGCAACTTTAGTAATTTATGATGATTTAACGAAACAAGCAATGGCTTATCGTCAAATGTCATTATTATTACGTCGTCCTCCTGGACGTGAAGCTTACCCAGGTGATGTATTCTATTTACATTCACGTTTATTAGAACGTGCTGCTAAATTAAGTGATGAATTGGGTGGTGGTAGTATGACTGCATTACCTATTATTGAAACACAAGCTAGTGATGTATCTGCTTATATTCCAACAAATGTTATTTCAATAACTGACGGGCAAATTTTCTTATCGAATGATTTATTCAATTCAGGTATTCGTCCTGCCATTAATGTTGGTATTTCAGTATCACGTGTAGGTTCAGCAGCACAAACAAAAGCTATGAAAAAAGTTGCTGGTAAGTTAAAATTAGAATTAGCGCAATTTGCTGAATTAGAAGCTTTTTCTCAATTTGCTTCAGATTTGGATGAAGCTACACAAAAACAATTGGCTCGTGGTACACGATTACGTGAAGTTTTAAAACAGCCACAAAATTCACCATTATCTGTAGCTGAACAGGTAGCATTAATTTATACTGGTATTAATGGATTTTTAGATGATTTAGAAATAGGATCAGTTAAAAAATATTGTGCAAGTTTACTCTCTTATTTAGGTACTTCGACTAATCAATATATTGGTATTGTTACATCTACAAACCAATTTACTGATGAAGCAGAAACTGCTTTAAAACAAGCTATAGAAGAATCAAAAACAACATTCAAAAATACCCTAGAGTCTTAAAATTGTAAACAATAAAAAATATATTTTTATAAATTAGTAAAACAAAACTTTATTTTATCTTTTAAAATAAAGTTTTATTTTACTAATTTAAATAATTTTTGTTATCTTCACTTATAATAATAGCGTAGTTAACTATTTTAGATAGTTTAGTTGTAAGAAAGTCAAAAACCATTATTTATATTAAGGAATGAATTACTATGGCATTACCATGGTATCGTGTACATACTGTTGTTTTAAATGATCCAGGTAGATTAATTGCAGTTCACTTAATGCATACAGCATTAGTAGCTGGTTGGGCTGGTTCAATGGCATTGTACGAACTTGCAGTATTTGATCCTTCAGATCCTGTTTTAAATCCAATGTGGCGTCAAGGTATGTTTGTAATGCCCTTTATGACTCGTTTAGGAATTACAGATTCTTGGGGTGGCTGGAGTATTACAGGTGAAAGTGTTTCTAATCCAGGGATATGGAGTTTTGAAGGTGTCGCATTATCGCATATTATTTTATCGGGTATGTGTTTCTTAGCTGCTATTTGGCATTGGGTTTATTGGGATTTAGAATTATTCCGTGATCCAAGAACTGGTGAACCAGCATTAGATTTACCAAAAATATTTGGTATTCATTTGTTTTTATCGGGTTTATTATGTTTCGGGTTTGGTGCATTCCATGTTACAGGATTATTTGGACCAGGTATTTGGGTTTCAGATGCTTATGGAATAGCAGGTAAGGTTCAACCCGTTGCACCGTCATGGGGAGCTGATGGATTTAATCCATTTAACCCTGGTGGAATTGCTGCACATCACATAGCAGCAGGTATTTTTGGTATCTTTGCAGGTATTTTCCACTTAACAGTTCGCCCACCTCAAAGGCTTTACAGAGCTTTAAGAATGGGTAATATTGAGACAGTATTATCAAGTAGTATTGCTGCAGTATTTTTTGCTGCTTTTATAACTTCGGGTACTATGTGGTATGGTGCTGCAGCAACTCCTATTGAATTATTTGGTCCAACTCGTTATCAATGGGATAGTGGATATTTCCAACAAGAAATTGAGCGTCAAGTTGAAACATCTGTAAGCGAAGGTTTATCCGAGAGTCAAGCTTGGTCACGAATTCCAGATAAATTAGCTTTTTATGATTACATTGGAAATAACCCAGCAAAAGGTGGTTTATTCCGTGCAGGTGCTATGGATAAAGGTGACGGAATTGCTGAAGCTTGGTTAGGACATCCAATTTTCCGTGATAAAGAAGGTCGTGAATTAACTGTAAGACGAATGCCAGCTTTCTTTGAAACATTCCCTGTTATTCTAATTGATAAAGATGGTATTATTAGAGCAGATATACCATTCCGTCGAGCAGAATCAAAATATAGTATTGAACAGGTTGGGGTTACTGTAGATTTCTATGGTGGTAAGTTAAATGGTCAAACATTTAAAGACGCACCAACGGTTAAGAAATTTGCTCGTAAAGCACAATTAGGTGAAGTTTTTGAATTTGATAGAACAAGTTTAGAATCTGATGGTGTATTCCGTAGTAGTCCACGTGGTTGGTACACTTTTGGTCACGCTAATTTTGCACTACTATTCTTCTTTGGGCATTTATGGCATGGTGGACGTACTATTTTCCGTGATGTATTCACAGGTATTGGGGCAGAAGTTACTGAACAAGTAGAGTTTGGTGCATTCCAAAAACTTGGTGACAAATCTACAAAAAAACAAGGTGCAGTTTAAATTCAAACTCTTTGTTTTTTAGTCTATTAAAATTTAAACAGGATTAAACAATGGAAGCCTTAGTTTATACATTTTTACTTATTGGGACTTTGATGGTAATTTTCTTTGCTGTATTTTTCCGAGAAGCGCCAAGAATTATTAAATAATAAAACCACATTAGTGGTTTTATTATTTAATCTTCATGTTCTTCAAATGGGTCTCGTAAATTTTTTGATGCAGGACCAAAAGCAGTATATATTGAATATGTTGTAATACCTAAAAGTAAACTTGATACAAAAATTACAATAATAGTTGCTGTTTCCATGTTATATCATTATCTAAATTAACATTTTAGTATTATATAACATGTAATACAAAAATTAATTTATTAAAAATATAAAATATTTTTATGGCATTAAGAACAAGATTAGGTGAGATTTTACGTCCATTGAATGCTGAATATGGAAAAGTTGCTCCTGGTTGGGGTACTACTCCTATTATGGGTGTTGTTATGGTAGCATTTCTAGTGTTTTTGTTAATTATATTACAAATCTATAATTCATCTTTAATTATTGAAAATGTTGATGTAGATTGGGCAAACGGTATTTAATATGAATTAACAATAAATAATTTAAAAGGTTTTTTAAATCTTTTAAATTATAAAATTTAAATTAATTTTCAAATTAATATGGATATTATAAGTCTAGGTTGGGCAGGATTAATGACAATGTTTACATTTACATTAGCTTTAGTTGTTTGGGCCAGAAATGGTTTTTAAATCGTAAAACTTTGTAAAAATTAAAAAAATTAAAACGTTATGGAATTGGTTTTAAAGATTTTCCCGTATGCGAATGCTGAAATTGTTACAGCAGCAGCAACATGTTTTTGTATGGTATTATTAGGTCTTTCATTAGGCTTCGCATTATTAAAAGTACAAGGTGAATAACAGATATTTAATAATAATATTTTACATATTATTATTAAATAGTATTGATACGGGACTGACGAGACTCGAACTCGCAACATCCGCCGTGACAGGGCGGTACTCTAACCAATTGAGCTACAATCCCTTTATACTACTATAATGACATTAGAAAACAATGTCAACTATTTGATAGTTTTTTAACCAAGGAGAAACAGGGATTCGAACCCTGGGTACAGAAGACTGTACGATAGATTAGCAATCTATTGCTTTCGACCACTCAGCCATTTCTCCTAAAGTACTAGAATAAGTTTTAATTTTTGTAAGTGGCTCTGGTGGGATTTGAACCTACGACCTTGGGCTTATGAGTCCCCTGCTCTAACCACTGAGCTACAGAGCCTTAAACTACAATAATATAACATTATTATAACATGTAATAGTTTATTGATGTAATATTTAATTAAATACATTTAATTTTATAGCTATAATTAAATATGTAATAATAACAATGTATTATATGAATAATTTTTGGAATAATATTCTTCGTTATCCTCGATTCTTTATAAGTAGTGTTACTGGTTTAATATTAGTTATATTAACCCCCTTCAAAAATTTATTTAAAACACCCAAGCTAAGGATTTATTTATTTTTATTTGTTTCATTTTTTTGTATTAGTTTATATATGATTATTAAAAGTATGTTAGTTTTATAAAATTATATGTGTGCTGAATATTATAAATACTTTAAAATTTTAATAGGAGTAAAAAATATCCTACTGATTTTATGTCTCGAAAGAAAAAAGTATTTTGAATACTAGTATTTTAAAATTACTATTATTATTTGGTTATGAATATCTTTATTGAATTTTTTAACAAAAACTCAAATATGTTAATTTTAAATTGAATAAAATTGAACTTGAAATGGGCCGAGTTGGATTTGAACCAACGTAGCATAACGCAACGGATTTACAATCCGCCCCCTTTAACCACTCGGGCACCGACCCTTTATTACTAATAATAACAAATCTAATAGGAGAAAACAACAGTAAAAATAATTTATTTAAATTCTAACATTGACGGAATGTCGAATTTAGGTTATATATATAGTATAAACTAGTGGGTAATTAACTCAGCGGTAGAGTGTCTGCCTTACAAGCAGAAGGTCACAGGTTCAAATCCTGTATTACCCATTTTACAAGTAAAAGCATAAAATATGTTATACCTAGTTTATAATTGATTCTAAATTACGGGCCTATCGTCTAACGGATTAGGACAGAAACCTTCTAAGTTTCCAATGTAGGTTCGATTCCTACTGGGCCTATCATATTATAAATTTGATAGAAATGTTTCCAAATATTATTAACCTTTATAAGCTAGTGAAGGGACTTGAACCCCCGACCTACTGATTACAAATCAGTTGCTCTACCAATTGAGCTACACCAGCGACATACATATATAACTTACTATATGTTATCAAATAATTCTGTAAAATACAATATTTATTAGTACAAATAGGAATTTAATATTTTTACAATAATTAATAGTTTTAGCTTATTTAAAATTTGTGAAATACAATATTACTCTTAAATAAGAATATATAATTTTATATAAATTTAATTCTCTATAGTATTATACTATATAGTATAAAGTTATATTTTATAAGTAGAAATAAATGGTAGAACCGTTATTATCAGGAATCGTTTTAGGTATGATTACTGTCAGTGCTTTTGGACTCTTTGTAGCAGCATACTTACAATATCGTCGTGGTAATCAATTTGATATTTAAGAAATAACTTAGACCGATTATTAATAAAATCGGTCTGACTTATTACCAACTTGATTTTGTAACACCAGGTAACAAACATTGATGTGCCATTTCTCTTAGTACATGCCGTGAAACCCCAAAGTCGCGATAATAACCACGTGGACGACCTGTTTTCCAACAACGATTTCGAATACGGATTTTTGCGCTATTACGTGGTAATTTTTGAATTTTCGAATGAATTTCTAATTTCACATTAAAATCTTTAGTCGTTTTATATTCATTTAATAATTGAGCACGCTTAGTTGCATATTTAATATTTAATTTAATACGCTTCTTCTCTCTTTCAATCATACTTTTTTTTGCCATGATCTTACCTTAAATATTAAGTTAATTCCAAATATACAATATAAAGAAAAGTATATACTTCTTTTTATATTGTATATTTAGAAAAACTATAAAGCAATATTTTTTATTTAATAAATATATTAATAGATTTTACTTAAGAAAACTTTGATACATATGGAGTTTTTTTATCAGGTAATATTGTATATGTACTTAGTAATTCTCGGAATTCAGCTCCATCCATTGTTTCAACATCTAATAATCTTTCTACTACTAAATCAATAATAACTCTATTATCTGTTATAATTTCAACTGATTTTTGTTCACAATAATTTATAATTGTGCAAACTTGGTCATCAATTCGATCAGCCAAACTTTCAGCGTATTCACTACCTTCTAAGGTCATATTTCCACCTAAGAAAACTTGACCATTATTTTCATCTTCTAAAGCAATTGGACCAATACTCGACATTCCAAATCTGGTAACCATTTGTCTTGCCATACTTGTCACTCGTTGTAAATCATTACTTGCACCAGTCGTAAGTTCGGGCGTTCCAAATATAACTTGCTCAGCAGCTCGACCACCAAGTGTTGTTATAATACGAGCTAATAATTCAGAACGTGACATTAAACTTTGATCTTCTTCTGGAGTAAACCATGTTAAACCTTTAGACGCCCCTCGTGGTACCAATGTTATTTTTTCAACTTCATCATGGGATTTTAAAACAGAACCTGTAATAGCATGGCCTACTTCTTGATACGCTATTAAACGTTTATTTTTATTATCTTCCATTGGAGTTCCAGCAATTCCTCCAATAATTCGATCCGCAGCTTCATTTACTTCATTTTTTGTAATGGAAGATTTTTTATAACGTGTTGCAAGAATCGCAGCTTCATTTAATAAATTAGCCAAATCCGCTCCTGAAAACCCTGGTGTTCTATTCGCTAATTGAACTAATGAAACATCATCACTAATTGGCTTATTACGTGCATGAACTTTTAAGATTCCTACTCGTCCTAAACGATCAGGCAAATTGACTGTTACTTGTCGATCAAATCGACCTGGTCTTAATAAGGCAGAATCTAAAATGTCTACGCGGTTTGTAGCTCCAACAACAATTACACCTTTATTTTCTTTAAAACCATCCATTTCTGTAAGTAATTGATTTAGTGTTTGTTCACGTTCATCATTACCACCACCTACACCAGCACCTCTTTCTCGTCCTACTGCATCAATTTCATCGATAAATACAATACATGGAGCATTTTCTGAAGCTTTTTTAAATAAATCTCTTACTCGAGAAGCTCCAATACCGATGAACATTTCAACAAATTCTGAACCAGCTACGCTGAAAAATGGAACATCCGCTTCATTTGCAATTGCTTTTGCTAAGAGAGTTTTACCCGTTCCTGGAGGTCCTACTAATAAGATTCCTTTTGGTATTTTAGCTCCAACAATTGTATATTTATCCGGTTGTTTTAAAAATGAAACAATTTCCTCAAATTCAGCTTTTGCTTCATCAATACCGGCAATATCGTTAAAAACAACACCTGTATCAGGCCGTCTTTCGAATCTTGCAGTAGATTTTCCTATATTCATTGGCGATGAGCCTGAACCACCAGGAAAATTTTCTGAATTTTGGAAAAAATAAAATAAACCACCAACAAAAAGAATTGGAAGTAAAACATTACTTGCTAAAGTAATCCATATATTTTGATTTTCAACAGGATGTGAATCAAAATCAATATTATATTCTTTTAACTTTTGGATTAATTGAGAAGCACCTACCGGTATTTCGACTCTAATTGTTTGTGGTCTATTCCCTAATTCCGGGCTTGATGCTTCTACGATGGCATTCCTACTATTATCATATAAATCAACTTGTTTAATCCAGCCCATTTCCAAATATTCCAAGAAACGACCATAAGTCATTCTAGAACTTACTGAATTTTGATTTAGTTCAGTATTACTTCTAACATTTGTATCTTGTATAATGTCGGTTGGAGTAAATTTTTTAATTCCTATACTAGTAATACTTAAAATTACTAACCCAAATAATGTATTTCTTAATATATTACGCCACATAAATTTTTTGATTAATATTTTTTACTCATTTATTATTATCCTTATTATAACATGGCGTAACTTTTAAAATCAATTTAACTCAAAAATTTCCTAAATTTCTAACGGATTAAATAATTCTTAAATTGATGTTTTTTAATCTTAAAATTTTAATGCTTGTAAATTTGATTTTGTTCTACATTTTAGTCAAATTATTATTACTATAAATTTTACTATTATGATTAGTCGTGGTTCAAAAGTTAAAATTCTTCGTCCTGAATCTTATTGGTTTAATCAGGTTGGCACTATTGCTACGCTTGATAAAAGTGGGATTCGTTATCCTGCTGTAGTTCGATTTGAGAATGTCAATTATAGTGGGACAAATACTAACAATTTTGCTCTTACTGAACTTATTGAAATCGAACCTGCAAGTGGTAAAAAAAAATAATCCTTTAAAGTAAGGTTTCGAAACAGAGTAATTAATAAATAAATTGCTCTGCTTGCAGTTTTATGTTAATATTTTTTACTTAAACGTTTTAATTACTTAAAAACTTAATGGGAAAGTCTCCTCAAATTGGAAAATTAGCTCCCAACTTTTTAACAGTTGGTGTTTTTAATAATAAATTAGGTAAAATTAGACTTTCTGATTATAGAGGAAAAAAATATGTCGTGCTTATTTTTTACCCTGCTAATTTTACTCCTGTATCCCCTACAGAATTGATTTCTTTAAGTAATCGTGTTACCGAATTTCGGAAATTATCCACACAAATTCTAGCGGTTTCTATCGATAGTCCTTTTTCCCATTTACGTTGTTTACTATCCGGTCAATACGAAGGAGGATTATCTGGTTTAAAATTCCCTCTTGTTTCGGATTTAACAAAAAAAATTACTAAAGATTATCAATTGTTAACAGATGATGGAATGGCTTTTCCAGGATCATTCATTATTGACAAAGAAGGTGTGATTCAATATTATACAGTTAATAATTTATTATGTGGTAGAAGCATAGATGAAATACTCCGCACCTTAGAGTCTATTCAATATCTTAAAGAACACCCAGGACAAGCATGTCCTGTTGATTGGAAATACGGTGATAAAACAATTTATTCACACCCTTTAAAATCCAAGTTTTATTTTAAAGAATTATACTCTACTCAAAAAAATTAAAATTTTATGCCTAAATTAAAAACTCGAAAGGCCGCTATAAAACGCTATAAAAAAACAGCTGCCGGTAACTATTTACGTCGTCATGCATATAAAGGTCATCTTTTAATGCATAAATCAAAAACCCAAAAACGTAAATTGTCAAGAACAGTTTGTGTAAGCCCTAGTGATAAAAAACCTATTAAATTAATGTTACCTTATTAAATTTTATGGTCAGAATTAAACGTGGTAATGTTGCCAGAAAACGTCGAAAAAAAATATTACAACTTGCAAAAGGTTACAGAGGTGCACATTCTAGACTTTTTAGAGTTGCAAATCAACAAGTTATGAAAGCTTTACGGTATTCTTATGTTGGTAGAAAACAAAAAAAACGAACATTTAGAAAACTTTGGATTACTCGGATTAATGCGGCATCCAAATTAAATGGTTTATCATACAGTCGGGTTATTCATAATTTTAAAAAATCTAATATTGATTTGAATCGAAAAATGCTTTCTCAAATTGCTGTTTTAGATAATCAAACATTTAACCAATTGGTAAATATGTCCAAATAATCTAAAGGAATTAATCTAACTTTAAAACTTTATGTTTAACATTTTAGTTATAATATAAATTATAAAGTTAGGATAAATTTCAGAGTTTATGGTTATAGATGAAGATTTAGATAAACTATTAGATAATTTACCATTTTTTATTCAGGAAAATTTAAATAACAATAGTAATAAAAAAAAACTTATTGAAATTGTTATGGATTTAGGTCGACGACCTGAAGCACGTTTTACTACTGGACCAGAATACTTATCGCAAAAAATTATATCATGGCAAGATATCGACTATAGTACAAAACGCTTGAGTAGATTTAGTAATGATAATCGAGCAGGCATTGACCGAACTCTTCACCGAATCAGTTGTATGCGTAATCGACAATTATTAATAACTGGATTAACTTGTCGAGTAGGTAGAGCTATTTTTGGTACTATAAATATCATTCGTGATTTGTTAGAGTCTGAACAATCTATTCTAATTCTAGGAAAACCTGGTGTAGGAAAAACGACGATAATTCGTGAAATTGCAAGGGTTTTATCTGATGAAATGGAAAAAAGAGTTATTGTTGTCGATACATCAAATGAAATTGCAGGTGATAGCGATATTCCTCATTCTGGAATCGGACGAGCTCGTCGAATGCAAGTCTCTAAGACGGAATTTCAACATCAAGTAATGATTGAAGCTGTTGAAAATCACATGCCAGAAATTATTATAATTGATGAAATTGGAACAGAATTAGAAGCTTTGGCTGCTTCTATGATTGCAGAGAAAGGTGTTCAATTAGTCGGAACAACACATGGAAATTGTTTAAAAAATTTAATTAAAAATCCGACTTTGTCTAATTTAATTGGTGGAATTCATTATGTAACCTTAAGTGATGATGAAGCAAAACAACGTGGTAGCCAAAAAACAATTTTAGAACGTAAAGGGTATCCTGTATTTCAAATTGTTATTGAAATTAATAGTCAAAATTCCTGGACAATTCATGAAGATGTTACAAAATCTATCGATTTATTATTAAGAAAAAACTATTCGATTACACAAATTCGTCAATCTAAAATAAATGAAAAAACAAGTATAAATTATATTAAATTAAAAACAAATCCAAATTCATTATTTAAACCACGCTTAGACTTAAATAATAAAAATTATGGGATTGTTAACAATTGGGATGTTTTAAGAAAATATAATGATTCAAAATATCAGAATATAAAAATGAATCAAGTATTGATTTATACATATTCGTTATCTAACAATTTAATCAAAGAAGCCGTTGCTAAAATGGGAATTAAAATTATCTTAACAAAAGAAATTAAAAAAGCAACTTTAGTCATTGGTCTTAAAAAACATTTTAAACGAAATCTTAGAGTAAGAAAATTAGCCATGCAGAGAAATATACCCATCTATACAGTAAATCGCAGAAGCGTATATCAACTAACAAAATTAATTCAATTTCTTTTATATCAACAAACATAAACATTTTTTTGTTCTTAGATATTCATTTAGGTTAAATTTTTTGAATATTTAATTTGATATCTAAATTTACATAGACCCACATACATATATGTAGAAATTTAAAATAAAGAAATAAATTCGATCATATTAATAATTAACAATAAAATATATAAGTAAATTTTATGTCTTCAATACTTCAAGAAATAAAAGAGATTTTAAGTTACCAATTTAGTTTAAATGAGAGTGAAATCCAATTGGAAACCGAGTTTGAAATAGAATTAGGCGCCGATTCAAGGGATCTTATAGAAATCATGGGAGCATTTGAAGAAACATTCGACATTGAAATTGTATATGAAGACATTTATGAGATTATTACAGTTCAAGATGCATTTATTTATGTTTTGAGTAGGAAAGCTGCTAGAAATGACCTTTATAATAATCTTTGTTAATTATTTAACAATTATTATTTAATAATTAAAAAAAGGGTTGCTAATTTTTCATATTTTATGATATACTGAATATGTCTTTATGTATTAATATTTAAAGTATCAAAAACTAAAAAATTAGTCGGGATATAGCTCAGCTTGGTAGAGTACCTGCTTTGGGAGCAGGGTGTCGTAGGTTCAAATCCTACTATCCCGATAAAGTTTTCTTTGTTTATGGTAACTTTAAAATGCTTTAAAGATAAGAAGGAATAAAAAACTTCTTGAACACAATTTTAACTTTAATTAATAGGAGAAAATTTTAATGATAATAGCTGAAACGAACACTTTGAATTTTTTAACACAATTACTTTGTCAATTTGGTGATGTAGGCGAAAGAGGGTACATCGACATCATAATACCAAAAGGGCCCGTATTTGACCCTCCTGCAATGTACTTCTACAAGGATGATAATCAGGGATTTTTCAACATGTTTATCGTTCATTCGGGTAAAACAAATCCTTCTTATTTACCTGATTACGTATCTGAAGCACTTCAATTTTTATGTAATCAACAATTAAATATTTTAACTTTTCGTGAAATACAAGAACAACTTTATGAGTTCCTAACAATATTTCAGACTTTCTGTAGAGTTCGAAGTTTACTTTGGTGGTGGTTGATGTTTAATCCTTATCAACAACCTTTTGATACTTTGAGAGTCTTGACCGAATGGTATTTAACATTTTTCACGGGTGCTTTTCCTGTTATCTTAGGTATTGATCTAGGGCCAACTTTCGCTTTAGGATTACTTGGAGGTACTATTGACCAATTAGGCAGATTAGTTCTTACAATGCCTTATTTACCAAGTGAAGGAACATTATATCTTGTCAAAGATTTAAAGTCTGTCCCAGTTAAAGGTTTATCTGAAACTTTGGTTAAATATGGACATGATGTTCGAATCTATACTGATTTTCCATCATTATGGACTAAATATACAATTCCTGATAGTTTAAGAGAATATTGGTTTACTAAAAAACCTTATATAACAGAATTTTTAATTAGAAATTATTATGATTTAGGAATTGATTTTTTACCTAACCATGTATTAAAAGATTATTATGAAATTCTTAAAAATGAATCTCTAACAACTAGTTTAAATCATTTCGATGATTTGTCAACAGCTTTACTTTGTTTCAATGTTAATATTTTATCACTAAATTTCCTACATTTATAATTATTAAATGTATGGGATTTGGTGAATTTCAATTACCTAATATTATACGTACTTAAATTAATTACCTTACTTGTTTATTTTATTATATCAGTAGATTAAAACTTTTATTTCGATTCTGACATCTTGTTTAATTTTGATTACTCAAAATATCTTAAATATTATTTAAGATATTTTGAGTAATCATGTTCTAAATCAAATTTATATGTGATTATTTATAAATTTAAATAATATATAGTAAAATATTGTATTAATTTATAAATTTAAAATTTAATACAATATTTTACATCTAAAATAATCTATAAGAGATAATGTAACATATTATAAATAACTAAATGTATCAAGTTTTGAGTTAAATCTTGGAACAAGAATCAAAAATTAAGGAAATTTTAAGAGAGTTTGATCCTGGCTCAGGATGAACGCTGGCGGTATGCCTAACACATGCAAGTCGTACGGGAGTTTTTAACTCAAGTGGCGGACGGGTGAGTAACACGTGAGAATTTACCTTTAGGAGGGGGATAACAATTGGAAACGATTGCTAATACCCCATATGCTCTAGGGTGAAATGGATTTATCTGCCTAAAGAAAAGCTCGCGGCTGATTAGCTAGTTGGTTAAGGTAATGGCTTACCAAGGCGACGATCAGTATCTGGTTTGAGAGGACGATCAGACACACTGGAACTGAGACACGGTCCAGACTCCTACGGGAGGCAGCAGTGGGGAATTTTCCGCAATGGGCGAA
>Ga0209302_10001378_pt1 | contig 14124 bp, 11 predicted proteins | sample ArcOceMetagenome_2_FD_187445 | JGI IMG/M metagenome (GOLD analysis project Ga0209302, IMG submission 187445) | Marine eukaryotic phytoplankton communities from Arctic Ocean - Arctic Ocean ARC135M Metagenome (SPAdes) (version 2) | ecosystem: Environmental > Aquatic > Marine > Oceanic | place... | reverse complement strand
GGCACGGTGGGGGCACGGGCTAAGAGGAGCATGTCCTCGGACACGCTGCGGCAGCGTCACGCTTCGGCGGCGCGCTCGCCGGCCGCGCCGGCCGAGCCACCCGTCCCAAGTCGGCTGGGTGGGTGCGCTCCTCCCAAGTCGCTGCTCTTCGCGTACGTTCTCTGGGCGCTACCTCTCATCGTGCCGCCTGTGGGTCTGCTTGGGCTGCACCACGTCTACCTCGGCCGCGACGTGCACGCGGCGCTCTATATGCTCTCGTTCGGCGGCTTCGGTTTCGGATGGCTTCGCGACGGGGTGCGGCTCAGCGACTACGTCCGGCAGGCCTCGCCCTCCGTCGAGGAGCGTGAGTTGGAGCGTAAGCGGCGGGAGCTCTACCCGAGACCCGGTGGTTTGGTCCGGCTGATCGCGGCCGGCTACTTCGCCAGCACTTTTAGCTTGGTCCTCCGCTCCGTCTGGCCCGCACCCGAGGAGAGCCCCCTGCCGCAGGCCGACGCCTGGGCTGAGGTGGCCCTCGGCGGCCTTGGCATCGCGGTGGGCGTGTGGGCGGTCGGCAGCGTGACGCCACAGGCATGCGACCCCCTGTAGGCCGAGCCCGGAACCCGGAGCCTGAGACTCGCCCCAGGTCCAGCCCCAGCCCCAGCCCCAGCCCCAGCCCCAGCCCCAGCCCCAGCCCCAGCCCCAGCCCCAGCGCCAGCGCCAGCGCCAGCCCGAACCCTAACCCAGGTGTGCTCGTTCCTTCCGACGCTCGGCGCCGCCACCGCCGGCGAGCTCGTTCGTGCCGCGCAGCGCGTTCGTGGTGTGAGCGACGAAGCCACCATCGTCGCCTGGCTACCACTGCTATTCGCCCTGGGCGCCGCGCACTACAGCGCGCGCTACGCGCCGCCGCGGTCGCCGCCGCCGCCGCCGCAGAGGCGGGGTATCGTTGGCCGGCTGGCACGGCTGTGGGTTGCTACTGGCGCGTTCTGGCTCCTCGCATGCGTCGGCCTGGTGCAGCACGGCTCACTCAGCACGATGGGGCCCAACGGGGCGTCCGAGACGGTGCGGCTGCGCGACTGCTTCAAGCCCATCTACAACTCGCCCGTCTGGCGCGACCTGCCCAGCTTCTTCTCAGGCGTGCGCACCGACTGGCACGAGAGCAACTGGCAAGAGACGGTGCTGACACGTAGCCATAGAGTGCTGCAGCCGTGCCGCACATACAGGCTACGCGTACCGGCCTCCCGCGTACCGTACATACCTGAGGCACAGGGCAGCTTGCCCCGGGTGGGGCGTCACGATACCTGTGCGCGCTGTACGTGTACCAGCCTCGGGCGTGCCGTACGTACCGCTGCGTACCGTGGCACCACAGGCAAGAGACCTTCCGCCGCGCGACACAGACCATGGACGTGACGGGCGAGGCGAGCGCGCGGCGGACACTCGGCGTGTCGGCCGAGGCCGAGTGGGCTGAAGTGAAGAGAGCGCACCGTGCGCTGGCACTCCAGCACCACCCAGACAAGCTCGAGGAGAGGGGGGAGCAGCCCGACTCCACTCGCTTCCGTGAGGTGCAGGAGGCGTACGACCTCCTGAGCACGCTTCGCAAGCGGCGGCGCCCGGAGCGCGGCGATGAGGATTGACGTCGTCAGGCCGGCGTGCTTGTGCGTCTGACAGCCGGGGAGGGGCACGAGGGGCGATTCGCTGCGCTCTCCTGGGCCTGGGCGGGCCTGGTACACTAGTAATTATATATTTGAGATGGGGATATGGGAGTGCCATCACGCATCACCATCAGCCATCGATGGTCTGTCGTCCGTTATTGAGAGACATTTCTATTTGGCGTTATTGGTTTATTTTTATTCATGTAGTAGACGCGTTTTTGTCTTTTTCCATGTAGACGCGTTATTAATATCCAAGTAGCAGCTAGCACAGCTTCCTCCACGCTCCAGAATCCACAGAGAGACTCGAAGTCGAACTGTGCTCCACCTCGCTCCAGACCCTCACAATAGTCAAGACACACATTACTAGTGTTTTTTTAGTCATCACTATCCCTGTCCTTCTAGGTGTCTAAACTACTACTATCGCTACTGAAACTGTCAGCACGAACGCACTCGGCCGCTGCCGTGCTGTATTTCGTAGGGCTAGAGGCCGTGGCGCGCGCTGCGGCCGCCTGCCGCTGCGAAACTTGCGCCGCGGCGAGCACCTCGCTATTCCGCAGCTTTTGCGTACGCGCGAGGCGACGGCGGGAGAGCAGCGTCGCTGGCCATGGCCACAAACCGCGGCGCGTTGGCGCGATGGTGGTGGCGGTGCCGTCTGCCCTAGGCTTATGATAGGGAGCATCGGGTCCGACAAGGCTGCGGGCGGGCTGCGGGTCGAGCGCCCGCGCTCCCTCCGCCGGCGTCCCCGCCGACAACGAAGACGACACCCCTGAAGCCGCTTCCTTGGCTCCCCGCCTCACCGCCGTTGCCTCCTTGAACTCGGCTTGGACCCGCTTGGCCTGCAGCCCGAGATCTCGGTCCCAGATTGCGCGTCGCGCGAGGTACTGCAGGCGGCCCTCCTCGCCCGCAGCGTAGTCGCCTGCTAAGGGGCACCCGCGATTGGGAGAGTTGCCTCGGTGCGACCAAGGGGGCCAATGCTCTACCCGACCGAACGTGGTGTGTGTGAGGGTACTGTAGGTGAAGGAGAAAGTGTGCGTGGGGGGTAGGTTAGGGGTAGGTGGGGGGTAGGTTAGGGGTAGGTTAGGGGTAGGTTAGGGGAAGGGGTAGTGGGGTGGGGTTTGTATGCGGGCTTGGCTTTGGCCCCGGAGATGGAGGGCGAGCAGGCGCGCCGCGCGCCTATACTTACTATGGCTGTACCACTTACTATGGCTATACTTACGAGAAGGCGCGCCTCGGCGTGGTGGCAGATCGTGAGACGGGGCGTCGGCCGAGACGTGCGGCCGTGCCACCTGGTGATGGGCTGACGGGACCGGTCGTGGTGAGGTTCCACTAAACTAATCGAAGGCGTAGGGTTGTCTAGGCTCGTGCTCGCGCTTGCGGAAGGCTAGGCGTGCAGCTAGGACCTAGCGCTGCCTAGGGTTAGGCCGCGCTGTATGGGGCCTCCCTACCAGGCCCATCTGCCTCCTTGCTGGCCAAGCCGAAGAGGCTTCCGCTGTTGCCGCCGCCACCGCCGCTGCCGCCGTTGCCGCCGCCTCCGCCGCCGCCGCCCACGCCGCCGCCAACGCCACCGACGCTGGCGTGGCGGCCCTCGCCGCCCTCGCTGCCCTCGTCGCCGCCGACACCGCCGCCTCGACAAAGACTCGTTCGAGCTGCCTAATCTCCTCGACCTCCGCCGCAACGTCCCACTCCCGTTCGGGCCTGTCCTCACCCTCCCTTAGTGCAGTGGCAGTGTAGCTTCTCTCGAGCAGCGTGATCTCGCCCATCTCTTCGACCCCCCCCGCATCTGCCATCTCCCGGGCGGAGCTAGTCTCCTTTACGCTCTCCCTCTGGTTCGGGTTCGGGTTCTGGCTCGGGCTGCTCGGGCTCGGGCTCGGGCCAGCGTTCGGGCTAGGGTTAGGATTAGAATTAGGGTTAGGGTTCCACTCGGGCGCCTCAGCGGCATGCTCAGCGCCCGTTGTCGCAGATGGCAGATGCTCCGTCGCACATGCACATGTGCATGTAGCATGAGAGGCCTCCTCCTCGTCTGACCGCTGCCAGCGGGACCTAACTTGAGTGCGTACCTCATGCGCTGGTGAGTTCTCGTTTTTCATAATTCCAGATCCAGATGACAATCGAGACGGTGGCAGGCCAGACGGGGGGAAAGTTAGAGTACAGGCCGATACACACCAAATCGACACACCCTTTGATATAATTTCCCCTCTAGGAAATGGCCTCCCTATATTCCCATTTCGGATGTGTGTTGTCATTATATTCGTAGCTCGCCTCAAAGCGAACCACAAGGACCAGAGAGCTCCCCCACTGACTTAGTTGAGCGCGAGCGCGGGCGTGGAGCTGCCCGATGTTGCGTCGACACTGTCGGCGGAGACGGGAGCAGGATCGCGGCGGCCGGCTTTGAGGCGTCGAAACCGTCGGCGGCAGGGCTTGAGACCGGAGCAGATGCGGCGGGCCGGCTTTGAGGCTGGTGCTGCCGTCGGCGCAGCTACGGTCTCGGCCGTGCCGAGCAAGCCCGCCGCCTTGAGGCGGGCCCTCGACTCCTCGGTCGCCTTGGCCTTGCTTGGCCGCCGCCTTCTCAGCCGCAACCTTACATGTATGTAGCCGCGACCTCTGTGCGAGGTCGGGTGCCTGTGAGCAGGAGACGAGCAGTGACAAGCTACTAACTAGGAACTACTGCACCTTTGAGGCACGCGGGCCTGGTATTGCCTCAGTAGGTGTGCCTTGTAGTGACTCAGTAGGTGCACTACTGGTAACCAAGTAAGTGACCTTCCGCTTACTACTAACTACCGCACTGCTACTACTACAACGCCGGTGCCTGTGCCGCCTTTACCGCCTCTGCGGCCTTGGCCTCGGCCTCGGCATCAGCAGCCCTCTTAGCCTTGGACGCCTCACCCCTGTGTGTTATCTCATCTTGGGGTTAGCGGACAGGATGTTAACAAGCGGACAAGGTCCGCCGGCTTTATGATGATCACCCTCAAAAAGCCGCGGAGGCGCCACGGGGCCGGTCGCCCCGCTAACGCATCCGTGCATCCATCCTGCCGCCACAGGACGCCCGCGCAAGCGTGAACCTATGCTGCGGCGCTGATGGCGCCACCCCTCCCCGATGCTACCGCGCGGCGATGTTGTCCGGTATCACCACTGACTCAACTCTGTCCACTTTCTGCAGCCCCTTTCTCTATTGTATCTAGCAAGGTCAGGTGTCTAGTCAGGTGTCAGCTGTTTGTCTGTCTTTGACTTAAACTCATTGGACAGGAAGAGGTGATCACACGCACTCAAGGACACCTTCGGCTTTCCGGCATTCGGGCCGCACTTCGAGCCACCGAGAGTCGACCGCCAGGGCATTCATTCACCCATCATCAGATCATCTCGAACAGATGTCCGATCTGCGCGGGACGCTGCAAGACGCTGCGCGCGGCTCGGCCCTCCCTTTCTCAGCCCAAGTTCTTCGTCCTCACAAGCGAGCCGCCGCGCGACATCGCCTCCCTTTTGCCGCGGCATTACGGTATATACGTGCCACTGGGGGAGGACACGCTGGTTCGCCTCTGCGTTAACATAACATACATGCACATCACATGCTACATGCACATGCACATCACAGCTACATGCACATGCCATGCACATGCACACAGCTACATGCACATGCCATGCACATGCACAATATCATACATGTTATGTTACTTGTTACCGTACATACATACATGTGCATGTCGCCCTCTGCATACTCCGAGGCGCAGGGCAGTCCGTCCACGGCACACATGCATAGATATAACGTCCCTGGACCTGACGTACCGTACCGTACGCATCTTCCTCGCGCCTTGGCACCACAGGTCTCGCTGCCACCCCCGACGTCCAGCGGCGAAGCCGACTACCCCGGCCTCGCAGACACCCTCGCGGCGCGGCGGCAGGCGCACACCCTGGTGCGACCGTGCGACTCTCCGCTTGTTCGTGGGCGACCGGCCCGAGGCGGTGCGTGCCGTCGCGCAGGACCGTCGGCTCTTCTCTGCAGAGCTCTATCTCTCGGGGCGGTCACATGCCCAGCAGCCGGGGGAGGCGGAGTATCCGGGGGAGGCGAAGTATCCAGGGCGCGAAGATGAGTGGCGGCTGGCCGAGGCGACCCCGGTGGCCGTACGGTGGCCGCAGCCCTAGTCGGCCCCAGTGGCCCTAGCTCTAGCGCTAGCTCTAGGCGACCCCGACGGCGCCCCTAGCGCGCCCTCGCGCCGCGGGAGCCGCGCTGGGGAGCGCAATAGGGGCCGCGCTAGGGTCACGCGACGCCCCGTGCACGCACACAGGGTGCGTGCGCCCACTCACCGCTAGCGCGCCTGGAAGGCTGAGAGTGCGACCACCCGCCTGCCCTCCTGCCCCCCTGCCCCCCTGCCCTCTTCTGCCTATAACCCAGCAGCACCCGGCAGCAGACCCGGCAGCACCCGGCAGCAGACCCGGCAGCAGACCCGGCAAACCCGGCACCCGGCAACACCCCGCGGCAACCCAGCAAACACCCGGCACACCCTGGCAACCCGGCAACCCGACCCGGCAACACCCGGCAACCCGGCAACCAGGGCTCAAGTCGTGCACTCCCAGCAGGAACAGAAGCCAGCCCACCGGGCGCCCACCGCCCAGCCAGTGCCCCGGGTTCTTCCGCTGGCCGCCTCCAAAGCCGCCGACTTCACCGCCTTCGACCATCCAGGCCTTGCCCGGGTTTTCCGTGTGCCGAGAAGCAAGGGCAGTGTCTTCCACACCCCACCCAGGCATCAGGGTGTCTGACGGCCGCCTACCCAGCTAGGCAGGCTGGCTGACGGCCCGTGCGGCAAGAGACAGAGGAGGCCGCCTTTTGGTGAGCTGCAAGCGTCGTGCAACGCTGGGTCGCAGAAGCTCGAGCGTCAGTGCGCGCCCTCCCGGTGGCGGAGGAATGGAAAGGGGTGGGCATGCGGCAGCCGGTGGGTGGGTGATGCAGGTGGCGAGGTGGGTGATGGTCGTCAGGGCGGCATTTGGCCACCGACGATCTTCCCTTGATCGTGCATTCAGAGTTCACAGGTTGTGGTTTCTGAGAGATGAATCTCTCTCTCTCATCTGGTTTCTGGCATCTTTGTGAATATAAGTGCGGAAAGGGGTTTTGGGTGCTTTCCCCCTGTAATTTTGGCCGGAGTTTTGGTGCCGGGTTTCACCGCGGCGTGTGCTGCGTGAGCGGGATGTTACCCGCGAGGGCGCCGGCGTCGCCCCACTCCGTCATCGGGCCACTGCAGCTCAGGATGCCTTTAGGGATCGGCCTGAACGAAAAGCACATCCTGGTGGAGATGGATGCCTCGGGCTCGGCCTCGGAGGATGGCTCGCTCGCCCTGGGTGACCAGATCACTAGTGTCGACGGCGTAGAGCTCTCGGAGGAGACCACCTTCATCGATGCTCTGGATCGCAACGCTGCCACGCACACGCTGGTGGCCGTGCGGCTCGCTCTCACCGTTGGCCAAGAGTGGGTGTGGGTGACGAAGACGACTCAGCTCGCGCTTCCGATGGGCCTCGCGCTAGACGCGAACAATCTGGTGAGCGCGATCACGGAGACGGGCAGCACCTCCAGGATCTCACCTGACCCGAATCCTAACCTTGACCAGGTGAGCGAGATCATGCGGGCGGGCAGTGCGATCAGAGACGGCATGCTCCGTGTGGTGTGCCACCCCAGACCCTCGCGCCGCCAACCCTGGCGCCGCCCCGTACCCTCACCCCATTGGCGGGACGCTTGAGCCTTTGCCGCGTTGGATTGTGGGCGCAGGGCGACCAAGTCGTCGAGGTCGACGGCGTGGACGTGCGGCTGGGCAGGGCATCGTTCCCCGAGTCGCTCGACCAGGTGCGCTATCCTTTGCCTATCCTCTGCCTGCATGCCTCCTCGCCCTGCCCTTCGCCCCGCCCCGCCCCACCGCCCCGCTTCACCACCCCACCGCCCTGGGCTCACACGCGAGTGCGTGCGGCCGCAGTCGCGGCAGCTCCACGCCGTAACCGTCGAGCGGCGCGTGCGGCGCGCCGCGATGGTCGTTGCGCGCCCCTCCTCGCCGCAGGGGCAGGCGTCGCGATCGAGGCCGTCGCCGTCGAGAGCGTCGAAGGTGCGAACGGCGTCGCCGTCGAAGGCGGCAAAGGCGTCGCCGTCGAGGGTGTTGCCGTTTACGCTCACGTCGCCGTGGGCGTCCCTCTCGGCGGAGCGGCGCCGCTCGGTCGACAAGCGGCTGCAGGCCGCCTCCGCCGAGAAAGCCGCGGCGCTGCTCGAGCTGCACGCGTTCCTCTCGAATGAGCGCTCCCCGAGTGCCGAGGCCGGTGACGCCGTTCAGGCAGAGCCTGAGCCTGAGCCTGGGCCTGGGGCTCAGGCTCAGGCTCAGGCTAAGGCTAAGGCTAAGGCTAAGGCTGCTAAGCCTGCACCCGCGCCCGCGCCCGCGCCCGCGCCCGCTCCCACGTCCGAGCTCGAGCTGCCTGTGCCTACGCTGGCGCCGCCCGCCTCGCGTGCTCTCGCGCCGCCTGCGGACTTGCGAGGGGCGCAGCCAGCGGCGGCGGTGGCCGGGGCACCTCCGGGGGGGGCAATCATCGGCGGCGCCAGCGCCTTGGGATTTCCTAAGCCGCCGTCAACTGCGTCGGTGCCGCTGCCGGGCTCGCCGCCGCGTCGCGTGGTCTCGCACGCAGGGACCCAGTCCTCTCCGTCTCTCAGTCAGGGGCTGAGTCCTCTCCGCCCCGCGGCCGAGGAGCCCTCTCCGTCACGGCCTCTGCAAAGGCGGGGGCGCGGCGCGTCGCCGACGGCAGCTCCCTCGAAGTCGGGGGCCAAGGCTGCCGTGCCGGCGCTGCACTTGCCCGCAGAAGGACTGGCGGCCGGGTCGGAGGCGGTGGCGGCGCGGCGCGCGGTGGACGCGCCGCCACTACAGAGGCGAGAGGCGCCCAGCCCGGCGCGGCGCGACACCTCTACACCGGGTGCCTCGCGGCTCGGGCGGGAGATCGGGCGCGAGATCGAGCGTTTTGATGAGGCGACGCGATCTGCAGATCCCGGGGCAGATCTCGCGCTCGACGCGGCGAGGGAGCGGGCGGCGACGCGGGTGCAGGCGGTCTGGCGCGGCACACTCGCGCGCGACACGCTCGAGCGCGCGTGGGAGGAGGAGGAGGAGGAGGCGGCCGCCGCGCTGATCCAGGCGGTATGGCGCGAGGCGCGCTCACGCCGGCGCGAGACGCGCTCGCGCCTGCGCGCGGAGCCGCATGACGCGCCGCGTGGCTCGCTCCATGCGTGGCAGGGCGCGCGTCGCGCGGCCTCGGCGCAATTTGGGTTGCTCCATCGCCGTGGCGGTGCGGCGATCGCGGACGTCGTGCGCGCGGCGGTGGCGATGCGCAACTCGTCGGCGTCGCCCCTCGCCAAGTTGACACGCGAGCGGCCGCCGCGGCAGCAGAGCGAGACCACGCGGCAGGCGTGCGCCGAGACGAGCGTCGAGCGGCGCGTCTCCGACCCGCGCACGACGCGCACGATGGAGGACGCGGCGGCGGTGGTGCAGGCGTCGTGGCGTGGCTTCCAGGGGCGGCAGCAGCTGCAACAGCTGTGGTGGGAGGAGGAGAGGAATGGGGCGGCGGCGCTGCTGCAGGCTTCGTGGCGCAAAGGGGCTGCGACGCGGGTGGATCAGAAGAGGCTGACCCCAGCTGCTGACCTGGGCCCCGTCGGCCTCGAGGACTTCTTGGCGAGCCACGCGCTGCAGCTGCCGTCCGCTAGCGTCCCTGTCACCGCCGCCCGCCACCAGCGCGGCGGCCGTCTGCCGCCGTCCGTGCCGCACTCGCCGCCGCGGGGGCAGGGTCGCTCGGGCAACCGCGCGTCGCAGCCACGTGCGGCAGGCAGTCCGTCGCTCACGCCGCCGCCGCTGCCACGCAGCCCTCACTGGCAGGTGGGCGTGCTAGCAGCGGCGCTGTTCCGCTGGCGACAGCAGACGGCGCGCGCGCAGGTGTCGCGCTCGATGGCATACGACGCTTCGCTCCACTCAATCACGCGGCCGCTGTGGCGCTGCTGGCGGCGGTGGCGGCTGAGGCTCGGACATGTGCTCGCACCTCCTGCGGCGGCTGCCATGACGCGCAAGATGCCGCCGCCTCAGCCCTCGCCGGCAGCCGTGCGCGGGCTGCTCGAGCGGACGTGGGAGCAGACGACGCGGCTGTCAGACGGCGTGCAGCGGATGGCCGCGCTGCAGGATCGGCTGCTCGAGCTCCACACCGTGCACAGCCCGCGCGGCGACGCGCCACGCGGCGCGGCTCTCTCCGGCGCCGACGGGGGGGCGGAGTCGCAGTGCGCGAGTGTGATGCGGGCCGCAGCCGATGCTTCCGCTGCCGCGGCTGTCGCTGCCGCCGCCGCCGCCGCCGCATCCGAGGAGCTCGATGCGAGCCCGTGGGATCAGCGGCTGCACTCGCAGGGTCGGCTGGGCGAGGCAGCTTCCGCACTCTCCGACGCGCTGATGCAGCGCTCACCGCTGCGCGCCAACTCGAACGCATTCGACCAGCAGCGGCTCTTATCACGAGAGGCGCCCGCGTCGCGCCACAGCCACGTGAAGCCTCGGTCGCCCACACGCGGCAGCCGCCCCGCCCTGTCAGTCTCAACACCCGACACGCCCCATGGGCAGGGGCACGGGCACGGGCACGAGCCACCGCGATCACCGCCGACGCGCCCGCCGTGGCGCCCGTGGAGTTCTGACGGCCCGTCGCTCAAGCGCACCCCTGGGGACCCGCTGTCGCGCCCATGGAGCCCCGGAAGCCCTGCGGAGGGTTCTGCTGTGACGCCCTCCTCAACGCCGCAGCACCTGCCGCGGTACCCGCCTGGCCCGCCTGGCTCGCCTGCAGCTGTGCTCGATGCAGCTATGATCGCCTGCGGCTATGTCGGGCAGCTGTGCAACCCACCGCCCACCCGCCTGCCGCAGCCGCGTGCGCCCCCGCCGGTCGGCGAGACGCGTGCGTCCGCTACGCGCGCGGTGATGGGTAAGCAGATTCGCGCCCACGCTGAGTCTGCCACCGACCACTTGCTAGTCGCGCTGCCTCGCCAGAACTCGTACATCGACCGACCACGCGTGGCCGACAACGGCCTTTCTGTCCGAGGTCCAGGGGCCTCTTTCAGCTTCAAGCGTGGTGCGCGGCCTTCGGCCTTCGGCCCGGCCTGTGGCTGCACCGGCACCAGCAGCTCTCGCGCGGGCACCGTGCCGGCAAGGGGGCGAGAGGGCGCGGCCAAGGCGGCGGCGCAGGCGTCAGCGGTTGTGGCGCGAGCCGAAGCGGTGGAGGCGGCGGGGCGGGAGCGGGCGGAGCGGGTGGCCGCTGCCGCGCGTGCGGAGAAGCGCGCAACGCAGCGGCGTGCGGCACAGATCCGCGGGGCTCGCCTCGAGGCGCAGCGGGTGGCGGAGGCGGTGAAAGCGGTGGGGGCGGCGGGGGCGGTTAAGGCGGTGGGGTCGGGGCGGCCCGCCGCTGCGCGGAATAATGCGGTCGCACGAGCTCGCACAGCGCACTTCTCCGATGCCACCGTCGGTGCCAACGCCGCTGCCACCCCCGCCGCCACCGCCGCTGCCACCGCCGCTGCCACCGCTGCCGCCGCCGAGGAGGTGCTGGCGAGCCCAGAGCACACGATAGGGCTCGCGCGTCAGTTGCAGGCGAAGGGCCGCTTCGATGAGGCAGCGGCCTTGCTCTCTGCAGGGCGGAACACGCAGGAGGTCTAACGCGTCAATATTACGTCGCGGCGACGTGTCAGACGCCACAACGTCCACGGCAAGCTCAGAACCAGCGGCGCATATCGAATCTATCTAAAGCCGTATTAATTGCATATGTCAATTGTATTACATCAGCACATTTTTTAATATATTACGGACATTAGTTTTACTTGCTCTCTAAATGAAGTAGTCTATCTAACATAAGCGAGATGTGTGCCGTTAGAAAACGCGCGCGCGCAAATAAACTCCACCACATGAAGATGCAAAGTGTGGAGGCGGCTAAAGTTACTACTACGGTAAAGCGTAAGTACTTTAAAGGGTCTCGCGAGTACCGAGTTCCTTCGTCTGTACTTCTACTAATACTTTTGACTTTCCACTAGCAGGGTGTCTCGTTTCGTCCCGACAAATTGAACCACTACAAGGAAAACGAACATTTGGCTCAGCCCGTCAGCCGTCAGTCACGACGTGCAGCACACCGCGCGCCTCGAGCCCCGCCAGAAGCTCGCGCAGCGTAGGCTGCGCGTGGCCGGCGGTCGAGACGAGCGCCTGGTAATGTCCTGGCACGTAGCGGATGGTGAGCAGGTTGGCGCGCTGCTCCGCTTCGGTGCGCTGCTCTGGGTAGCTCCGCCCCTTGTAGACCTCGACGAAGCCTGACTCGGCGTCGAAGCACGCGACGGCCAGCTCGGAGACGAGCGTCGGCGAGTCGAGCGTGAAGAAGAGAAAGTCGGAGAATGCCTGCACATCCTCCCCCACGCGGCTGCCTGCCCACTCGGGATGTGCGCGCAGCACGGCCGCCTCAATGACCCGCTTGAGGTGGAGCGCCGTCTCGTGCAGCAGGGAGACCCCGCCCCGCCCGCCGAGCGTGACGGCCGACGGCTCCAAGGCGCCGAGGTAGGAGGAGAGGTAGGAGTAGGCCAGCGCAAGGTAGAAGCACTGATTGCTCATCATGGCGCCCGTCTCGTTGCGGTTGGAGGCGCCTGCGTCGAGCACCGAGAGCCCCAGCGCGTGCATCGCTTCCGACTGGCGCGCCGCGAAGGCCGCCGCGTTGCTGCCATGCTGCTCGAAGATCTGCTCGACGAGATTGCGGTGCTCGCGCAGCTCGTAATCACGCGAGGCGGTGGGCTTGACCTCGAGCAGCTGGGTGCCCAGCATCGTCTTACCGCCGCCGCTGTCGAGAGGGTTATCCGCGGCGCCACGCTCCGCACCGCCGTCAGTTTCGCGGAGCAGCAGCCGATAGGCCAACTGTAGCTTCTCGAAGTCGCCCCGGGCGCCGCCCTTGTCGGGGTGCGCCCGCATGGCCTTGGCACGGTAGGCAGCGCGCAGCTGCGCCGCCGACGCACCTGGCTAGGCTCAGGCTCAGGCTCAGGTTCAGGCTTAGGCTTAGGCTTAGGCTTAGGCTTAGGCTCAGGCTCAGGCTTAGGCTTAGGCTTCGGCTTCGGCTTCGGCTTAGGCTTAGGCTTAGCGCAGCTGCGCCGCCGACGTACCTTCGGGGACGCCGAGCGTGCGGGCGGCGCTCGCGGCATCGTGCAGCGCGGCGAGCTGGGCGTCCTCGCCGTGCACGGCTGAGCGCAGCGAGACCGCGCAGTCGAGCAGGCTGAGCTCCATGGCGCGGCGCAGCTCGCCCGCCTCCACCTTGGTGAAAGCCGTAGGGATGGGCTCCGGGCTCGAGTTCAGGTTAGGTCCAGGGTCAGGGCTAGGGCCAGGGTTAGGGGCCAGGGTCAGGGTTAGGGTTGGACCAGGGCTAGAGTAAGCTACCCCCACCTCCTCGGGCTGGCCGCGCCGCATGTACGCCCACGTCTCGTCGAGCGAGAAGCTGATCTCCGAGAGCGAGATCTCCGAGGCGGAGACCTCCGACATCGAGACCTGCTGCGACCTCCTGCCGTCGGATCGTCTGCAGTCCGACGCGCGGAAGTCGCCCTGGACCATCGCAAATAAGCAAGCACGTAAGTTAGCAAGTTAGTGAGTTAGTACGGAAGTCAGATCAGAAGGTGTCACGCGCTACGTCTCGCACGCTACTTACTCACTGACCACTTACCTGGACCACCGCCATGATGGGAGGCACGTGCGAGTCGAGCGACACCTCGCTCCAGTGCTCGGTGGCGGCGAGCCCCGCGACGATCTGCAGCCAGGTGGCCTCGACCACCGCGACGTTCCGCTCCTTTGCCCGCCGGAGCACACGCCGTGTCGCCGGGCTCACACCAAGGCCAAGGCCAGAGGGCACGAGGCAGTGTGTGGCTTCTTCGAGTGTGACCGCCTCCGTGCCGCCGAGCGCTGTCACGGTCTGAAGCAGCGACACCGTGGTGGACTGGTAGCGCAGCACAAAGACGGTGGCACCCTCGAGAGGCTCAGCAGAAGGCGTGTTTGCAGGCGAGGAACCCACAGCGCCTTTCGTTGCGCGAGGGTGGCCGACACCACGTATCCCCTCAATCATATGAACAACCGGCTTCGCAACGAGTTGGTCCCACGCGTGTGCCATCGGATGCGCAGTTTGTCCCACGCGTTTGCCATCGGACATCGTCACAGCATTTCGTCGAGAGAAGCAAGTTCGCAATCGCCGGGCAGACAACGAGGTTGTGAATATCTGGTGAATATCGTTTAAGGTCGGGGGACCGCTCAGGAGCGGGTGACCGGAGGGCGATGGCGCAGGATTGTGCTCGGTGACGTTCTGGCCAAACACGTAGTCGAACTAAGAGGTAGAGCCCGTGTCTGGCCGTGGAGGTAGCGGGAGTTTTGGCAGCGGCCGCACCGCTGGGTATGCCATCGGGGAAGATCGGACATCACCCTGGCTGGAAGCCATTGCAGGGATCCGCAGCGATCATGTCCCA
>Ga0209302_10001377_pt1 | contig 14133 bp, 17 predicted proteins | sample ArcOceMetagenome_2_FD_187445 | JGI IMG/M metagenome (GOLD analysis project Ga0209302, IMG submission 187445) | Marine eukaryotic phytoplankton communities from Arctic Ocean - Arctic Ocean ARC135M Metagenome (SPAdes) (version 2) | ecosystem: Environmental > Aquatic > Marine > Oceanic | place... | reverse complement strand
TCGCATCCTTCGCGTTCACATTATCACCCCCCTTCTGTCGTGTTGAACGAGTTTTCTTTTTCCCCCCTAAATAACTATTAACTAATCTGCTTACATCACCAGGGTAAAGAACTTTCGCAGCTGCTGTTCCACCTTTTCTAGGGAAGTTGTCTATATCACGTTTTATTTCATTTTGAACAACTTCAAAATTTTTCCTCAACATTTTAGCTACGTTATCACATTCACTAGAATCGTCGCCCTTGAGCATTTGCATCGACTGATGAGTGGCAGTCATCATAGCGGTTCTACCTTTTTTGTCCTGTATTTTGATATCAGATCCTGCCTCGAGCAATATTTTGACCATTTTATCATTACATTTAGAAGCGGCAATTATAAGTGCGGTTTCACCTTGAACATTCTGCATATTAACATCTGCTCCTGCCTCAATCAACACTTTGGCTATTGTACCATTACTTTTAAAAGCGGCAATCATAAGTGCGGTATTACCGTCGTTGGCCTGTGTATTGACATTAGCACCTGCCTCAATTAATATCTTCATCAATTCAGGATTTCCTCTATGAGTGGCCGTCAGAAGAGCGGTATTACCGGTCTTGTTCTGTGCGTTGACATTAGCCCCTTCCTCAATCAATATCTTGGCTATTTCATTATGATCTCTATCACTGGCAAATATAAGAGCGGTATCACCATAAGAATATGGCTTATTAATAATCGTGACAATATCCTCATTGCAAGTTTTAATCAAATGTTTGAGTTCCGTTTGGTCACCGAGTTGAGCACTTGATATAATAAATTCATGAAGCGTATTTGGAGAATACTGGCAATTACTAGAATCATCCGGATTCTTGGGAATGCTAAAACCAGTTCCTCCTCCGTTCTTACGCATTCTCCTAGACTTTTTACCGGTTCTTCTTTTTGAATGAGTTTTTCTTAAAGACTTTGTATTTTTGTGGTTACGTGTCTTCGCCATTTATATAATATAGTAGGATTATATTTCAAAAAAAATAAATATTACATTTTTTTTGGGGTTTTATTTCACAAATGAAAAGGTGTAAAATATTTTTTCTTTCAGTATCGACGTATTAACACTTCCATCGATTACCGCATTCTAAACAATTTACAAAGGTTGTCATAGGCTCATCCGCCGAACGTGTTTGCAACTGATAATAGGTACACTTCTTTGATTTGCATTTCCAACAGGTAAAGTCGTCGGTTGATGCCTCTAACTTTGGCTCATATTTATTTTGATCTCGAATGCGTTTTTCTTCAATTAAACTATCCCACTTTTCAGGAACCATTTTTTGATGAGTCATAAATGCTAATTCGTGTGATTTTATTTCACCATCTAATATCATTTTTTGCACATTTTCATACTTTAAATTATTGTAAATTGTTCGCAATCTATCCAAATAAATAGTTACAAAATACGTATTATCCCATTTTTTTACAATATTTAGACCATTTGCAGTTTCAATCGTATAATTATATATTCCTTTCTCTAAATTAATACATGTATTCACATCACCTAACGTTTTTTCTAGTTGTTTTTGGACATCTTTTCTAAACACTGTAGGATTTTCAATTCTATGCATGACCATAATAAATATATAATTTCATTCTTTTTATATATTTATCATCAATTTTAAATATTCAATGGTATACACGTTTCACATTTGTTGGGTTCGGTGATCAACACCTACAACATATATGTTGATTCGTACCGAATTAGTTTTCATCACTATATAAGTACTCTTCGAAATCTAAATCAGATGTATTATCCCAATCGTCATCATCTGCATCATCGTCTACTATAAATCCATCCTTTAAATAACCACTGTTTGTTTTCTTTTCACTAGGAATATCAACTAATTCATCGACTTCTAATTCATCATTTGTTGCCATATCATCTAAATTTTCGAAGCCACCAAACAATTCTTCATAATATTTATTCCATTCTTCTTCATTTAAATCCACCAATTCATGATCATCGTTTTTAGCAACTGCTACACATGAACCAAAATACAATTCATTGTCTATTGGTGGTGGAAAATCATATTTGTTTTCTGTACCAGCCTTACCTGTATTTCTAGACCATAGTTCAACGTACTTAAACGAGTACTTTTTCTTCGCGATCCAAGTATTTCTTAATTCGAAATTTTCATTTTTTCGAAATTTACATTTTTTATATAGTTCATCTTTTCCTGGTTGAAAATCACATGTCGTTAATTCGCCGGTTTTTTCAAATATAATTACTTTGGGCATGTACATATAGGAGATTAGTAGGTTTATATTATTTTTGCATAAGTAATATAATACTAGTTTTGTGATTTGGGATAACGTAGGTAATAACTATCTATTCGGTCTTTGTCTCTTTTTTGTATATCGTGCACTTCTTTTTCATTACGAAGCCTTACATGTTTTTCCTCTAATTTTAATTGTTTTGATATTTTACATATCGTATTTTCATATCGGAGTGATGGAGGCAATGATGCTTGATACGCATTGTATTCTGCGATGTCTTCAAAATGTTGATCTATTGCTATTTTTCTTACATTTTCGGGGACCAATGATAAATCTAAATCCATAACTCCGTTATATCCTTTCACTATCATATTTTGTTTCATTGGTGTATTTTGTTTCATTGGTGTAACGTATAGTTAGTCGACATAATTAAATTTATTTCAATTTACTTTTTCTCATTCTTCGTTAGATAATCAAGAATAGTTTAGAAACATAGTATAATTACAATTTATGTTGCCTTGGATTATTCAAATATCCGTTATATCATTAATATTAATTGTTTTGGTTCATTATTTATTTACCTTTTTTAAAACTGCATTGACTGTTCCAAAAGTAAAGGATTTAGTAGATAGACCAAAACATCAATATGAAGTATTATTTAATACGGTTCATATTGACAACAATGCGAATAAAAAAGACGAAATTACACCACATACTAATAAAGAGATTAGTAACGATAATCTAATACCAAATATGAAAACGAGCCAAGAAGAACGGTCTACCATGAAATCCGAATTGAAAAATTATCTAAAAGAACTTAATAATCCTGCATCTTCTTCATTTCCCTCTTCTTTCAAAAAATCAACTCTTGAAAACACACCTCCTCCATCTTCATATAATATGGATATTACATCAGAACCAGGAAATAGTATAAATCAATCACAATCACAAGGTCAATCACAAGGTCAATCACAAGGTCAATCACAGTCGCAAAACAATTCATTGAATGATTTAGATACTCATAGTTTTGGTAATAGTATGTACTCATCGTATTAGGTGTACATGTCCCCCAGTCATTACTATGACATCTAGATCACTCATATACTATTTCGCACACTATAGTTTGCAATTTTGAACATTCAAAAACTTATTTACTATAAGTCAAACTGTATTAAACACCATTTTGTATATATGAATATAGTTATGTTACTTACACAAGAGCATAAAAATAGTCTATTACAACGTTTGCCTAGATTTAAACTTTCTTATGAAAATATCCATAAGAAAGTTTACGAAGATTTGTTTTACCTAATACCATATGGTCCTAAATATTTAGTGTGGTTTACTTATTTAGAAGATAAAAAAGTTTGCGTTTTTATCGAATTAAATAGAGGTTGCAAAAATTTCGTTAAAAATATTTTTATTTCTCCACAGAAATTTGAAAAGAAAATAGTTCTAGGAACTATGTTTTATGGAACATTAATAAAAGTAAACCGCAAATCATTTTTTACTATTGAAAATATACATCATTATAAGGGAAAATCTACTGAACACTTGAGTGAAATTGATAAATTAAAAACAATTCAACACATTTTAGAACATGAATTGGTGCAACATTGTGATCCTATTAATAAAAATATCTGTATTGGATTACCGATTATTACAACTACCATTGACGATGCTATTGAACGCGCAGATAAAAGTGTATATAATATTTTTTCTATTCAATATCGTAGTCTTCAAAATACTACCTCAAAATACTGCAGTACTCTATTTAAAAATATACATGATACACAAGTAAGTAATTATGATACCAATGAAGTTGTTTATCATCCACAAAATGATAACAATAAACAACAACATCATCCACAAAATGATAACAATAAACAACATCCACAAAATGATAACGATAAACAACAACATCCACAAAACACAACACATCGTAAATTGAACGATATTGTAAAAGCACCAAATAACCATATGAAAATGACAAATAAAATTTTCGCGGTTAAAGCAGATGTGCAAAATGATATCTACAATTTGCATTGTTTAGATAGAGATGAACTGGTAATGTATGATATTGCGAATATTCCTACTTATAGTACAAGTGTCATGATGAACTCCATTTTTAGAAATATAAAGGAAAATATTAATCTAGATGCTTTAGAAGAAAGTGATGATGAAGACGAATTCGAAAATATTAATGATGATAAGTTTGTGGAATTAGATAAATGCGTATATATGGAGTGCTCTTTTAATAAAAAGCATAAACAATATGTTCCTATCAAAGTTGTTTCCAATACATCTATTGTTTCTTCTAAAAACGACTTATATACAAAGCACACTACTTTGAAATATTAGAAAAAAATAATCACAAACAATATATATATATAATGACAAGTATGATAGAAACAGTTGGATTAATTAATCCTCAAAACGCACATTTCCGCGACCCAGGTATGTCTAGTAAAGTTGGTGCTACAACCGGCTGTGGTGGATCTACCACCAGTAAAGAAGCATTACAAGGCACAGGTATTTACAGAGCCATGGCTACCCCACAAAAAGGTGGCTATGGTTATGGTGCAAATAAAGTTCAAGACAATGCATCTTTAGTTGGAAACAATTCCCATTATATGGAAGTTTCCCCCTACAAAAAATATGATAGTGTTTCTGATACTGGTTTAGGTGCCAGTAAACAACACGGTGGCTATTATGGTTTTGATGACAAGACTGGTGAACCTTTATCTACATTTGCTGGTTCAGGCTACCCTCCCATCACAACCGGTAATAAAAATTCTTGCGCCGCTATGAATGGTGGTAAAAAACACAAACGTAGAATGCTTACAAAGAAGTCTAAGCGCATGTACAACCGTTCTTCTAAACGTTCTTCTAAAAAGATGACCAGAAAGAGCAATAAACGTGTTAAAAAGAGTAAAAGTCCTGTTAAAAAACCACGCACTGTAAAACGCGTTCGCTTTCACAAAAAACGTAGTACAAGAATGAAGAAAAGTCGTAAACAGAAAAAACAACGCGGTGGATATAGTCAATACATGAATAATGTTGCCTATAGTCATATTTATGAAACTGGTGCACCACCTTCTCTTTCTTCTTCCGATTCTGCATTAGCAAATCCTGTTCCATTTACACCAAAAAATAATTGTTCCGATAATTATAAACATTCTGGATCTGAGTAAATCTTCAAATATTTATTCAAATATTTATTCAAAAATCATCATGTAATATCATAATATGATGATTTTTTTACATATTATTGTAACTTCTCCATACTTGATGTATCAACTGTGATCAAACATTTGCCACGTAATGGCTCTTCCTTCTTTTTTATTTTTTTTAGAGATTCTTTACTATTTGTTGGGTCATATTCTGTATCCCATTGTTGACTTTCATATTTATTATTATCAGTTGATACAATCTTATATTTTTGTTTCATATAATATTGTCTTCTTTTTTGCCACTGTTTTATAAATATTTCATGATGGTCAACTATATCAATCACCATAGGCGTACTATGTTTTTCGCGAAGAATACGACCAACTGATTGACATACGTCAGTTTTCGGAGACCCCATAATCAATGTTGTCAAAGATTTGATATCTAAACCTTCTGATGCCATTGCATATGTTGCTATAATTATCTTTTTCGATTCACTTTCTTTTAGGGCTGCTTCTTTCATACCACCGACATAATAACCAACAGTTCCAATATTTCGATGTTCGATTGCTTTGAACAAATACGTAATTAGTGTTTTGTTGTGTGCCAAAATCATTATTTGTTGGTCTATATTTATTTCCAATTCTTTTTGCAATACACTCAATATGAACTCTGACCTGTGATTGTAATTACACAATTTAGAAATCATTGTACTATATAACGGATTTCCTCTATAATCATATTTTATTTCGTTAAATTCTTCGTCGTCTACCTTATATCGTATTGATTTTACTAACACCTGATGTTCCGATGTATCCGTCTTTTCTTTATGCACGATATCGCCCAAAAACATTTTAAATACTTTTGTTAATCCGTCCTTTCGTTGCATAGTTCCTGATAGACCTAGTGTATAATTTGTTATCGTTTTCATCATACATCGACTAAACACCTCTGCACCTAAATGGTGTGTCTCGTCATAAATAGATAGTCCAAAACTGTCAAACATGTCGTCGGGATAATCTTTCATAGATAACGATTGTAACATACCAATAACGATATCTTTATCATCTATATCTATTGTTTGGCCTTGTATTTTACCTACACGAGCAGTCGGGAGAAATTGTTGGATACGTTCTATCCATTGGTTTAACAAGAATGATTTGTGCACGATTACAATTGTCTTTTTCTTTAATTTTGCTACAATATTTAGAGCCATTACTGTTTTTCCTTTGCCCGGATCAACATCCAGTAATCCACCACCACTATCAGCCACAAAATTAATATATTTATTTACAATGTTATCTTGATATGGACGCAATGCGCCTTCAAAATCTAAATCTATATCATCTCCCAAACTTAACTTATTTTCAGATGCTTTACCAAAGTGTTCTTCGCCAAAATAACGAGGCATGTAAAACTTCTTTAATGATTCTCTGTATATTGAAAATGATTCAGGTTGTACCGGTGATTTAGGAAGATACGCCTTGACCGACAAATTTTCTCGTATAAATAGCTGTTCTTTTAAACTGAGATCTTCTTTATATAATGTATATCCTTTTTTACCAATATAAGACATGATTGTTTTAGTATATCAGTTATTATTTAGATTATTTCAATTTTAAAAAGTTTGGACTTTCGGTTTTCGGTTTTCATCAAATGTGTAAAAAATAATCTATCAATATGATATATGGAATTAATTAATCAACTTCTTAAAAAAGGAAAACAGCATGAACTTGCTTTACTTGCAATGCTTGTATTATATATATTATTTGATATTAAAACACCTCATGCTGTATCTTCTTTACTAGATAATGTTTATGGCAATGTTGTCGTATTGATACTTGCATTTTATGTATTGCTTCAAATGAATTCTATTGTAGGTGTTGTTGCGTTAATTGCAGCATACGAACTAATTAGACGTTCTAGTATTGCTACTGGCTCTGCCGCCATTAAACGTTTCCTACCATCTGAATTAAAGAAGGGCAAACATTTTAGCGCATTTAATCAGTTTCCTGTTACTTTAGAAGAAGAAATGGTTGATAAAATGGCACCTTTAGTTAAACATGCAGGAGCCAACCTTAGTTATAAACCTGTAGAGGATGATAGTATTAATGCATCAAACATTCATTCCGCATAATTTAGCCTACGCCTACTATAATGTTGTCTTACTACCCGCAAAAAATAATTATCATAACATAATTATTTTTATTTTCATTTTACACTTTTGGTTGATTCTCTTTATGCATTATTGGTGCCACCAGATTTGTCCAATAAATAATTTATTAATTTTATAATTATATAACCGATAATTAATCCTATAATTATCATACCTACAGGACTGGATAATATTTCTAAAATATTTATATCGGACCCTTCATGGTCTCCATCACTATTTGAACCTTTACCATTATTTTCACTCACTAGAATACTACCTTCTTCATTTACCGGTTGACAATCAATGTATATTTCATCATTACTAGTCCCTTGATTTGGACCCTTTGAATTATAAAAAATTGTTGTGTCTTTCGCTATTATATTATTTTTTGCAATTATTTTTTGCATTTTTTTTACATTACCAGAGTCTATATATAAACCATTATCTGTATTGTATGCAACATATTCATATGTTCCGTCACACGAATCATATGGTAATGATGCTGTATAAGAATAAAAAGGTGATTGAGAAACGAAATTATCTAGTGTAAATTTATTTAGAGACAGATTAATTGCTTCACCATTATTTGGTATGCTCGTTGATGCTTCCGAAACAATATTATTTAATTGGGTGGAACCCTTTGACGAAATATTGCCTGATAATATTGGAATCGATACAATAAATTGTTTGCCTGTATTAACGCTGTTATGTAATATTATCATTTCACCAGTTACTTTATTATTGTTATATGTATTTAACGACGGCTGATATATTCTTACTTCCTTTACATCATATTTGTCATTATTAAATGTAACCGGTTCGCTTTTTCCAGGATTGATATATTTTAGAGATAAATGATCGTCTTTATTCGTTATATAACATGATGTAATACCATAATTATATTTGTAATTACATTTCAAAAAACATTCTCCTTGACTATTATTACTTGATATATTTACAGGTGCTGTAGATTTAGAACAAGCCATTAATATTAGTATATAATAAAATTATATTATTTAATTATTATATAATATAATGAAATATTCTAGGAATAGAGTATCTAAAATAAAAGATAAAAAACGTTCTAGTAGAAAAATACAATTATTAAAGCGATTTAAGGCTAAAGGAGGTATCAAATCGACAAATAAAAAGAAGAAATGTGGGAATTTGAAATATAAAACACTTAAATACATTGGAGGTGATAAAGAAACTAATACTAAGACAATTGGTGTTAAAACACTCGATGTAAAATTACCAATTACCAAGGATGATGCACCTAAGCCTATTGCTAGTCCTGCTACTAAGCCTACTGATCCTACTGCTACTAAGCCTACTGATCCTACTGCTACTGCTACTAAGCCTACTGTTCCTGCTACTAAGCCTACTGTTCCTGCTACTAAGCCTACTGTTCCTGCTACTAAGCCTACTGTTCCTGCTACTAAGCCTACTGTTCCTGCTACTAAGCCTATTGTTCCTGCTACTAAGCCTACTGTTCCTGCTACTAAGCCTACTGTTCCTGCTACTAAGCCGACTGTTCCTGCTGCAGGCGATGGTCCTACTGTTCCTACCAAACCTGTCACTACTGCTACTACCAAACCTGTCACTACTGCTACTACCAAACCTGTCACAGTTGTTGCACCCAAGTCTGTCATTGCTGATGCTCAACCCAAACCTTCTACTGCTACTAAGCCTTCCATTGTTGCCGTTACTAAGCCTACTACTAAGCCTACTACTGTCGCTGTCTTAAGTGGTAAACCATCTGATAAAGATATTGCAGCTAAAAATGCAGCAATAAAAGCAATTTCGCAGAAAACACAATCCGATGAAAAAAAGGAACTAACCATGCTAAAAGAAATGCAGACCAAACAAGAAACACAAATTCAAGAATTAAAAAAACAATTAGCCGAAACACAAAAAACATCTACAAAACCGACTACAAAACCAATGCCTGAGAAACAACAAAAAGATGTTGAATTGCACATCACCGAGAAACAGACTTCCATGGCAAAAAAAACAGTTGATGTTTCTATTGTAGTTCCAAATGACAGTAATGTTGTAGTTAAAAATTATGCACAAAATACGACAAATGAAGTTATGAAAAATCAATAAAATTGAAGTTTTTATGTCTATATTATTATAGACAACTCATGAAATACTAAAATATAGTATAAACATAATATATTATGATTATGTTTATACTTTCTACACCACAAAAAATTATAAACTTCTGTAGTGAACTACGATATGATGCAATAAAAATATTACAAAACATTATCCCGTTTTGTTTTATTAACGATACTAGTAATAACAAGTATATCAAACATCAAATATCTTCTTCCTCTAATTTACTGGAATATTACAATGATAATAGTCACGAATTATGCGGAAATATATCACCAAATGATTATTTCGATGATCATTATAAGGTTCCTGAATTTAAACATACATCAAATAAAATACAACGTTCTATGAGCGATAATATTTACAGTCGAACATATACGTACAATCAATGCTTTCATTGCAATAATACCATATCTTCAAAAACGCACATTTATGCATATAATGATAACATATATTGTACATCATACTGTCGAAGTAATCAAATTCAACACGACAAGGAAAGACACATGGTAACACGTAACCATCATAGTTATAGTATTTAGTCCGTCGCCTCCTATGAGATCTATACAAATGGCAAATATTTGTTAATTGCATTATCATATAGAGTCACCGAAAACGCATCATTTATTCCCTCCACATAAACAGTATCTCCATTAGAAACATCGTCACATCCATATTCATTTGTACAACTTTTTCCTTTGAAAGATATTGGTAATTTTAACATGTTATTTTTATCACTCATTGTGTAAAATTGCCATTTATCACGATTCGTATATAACGGTCTTCCCATTAATGGTAACATCATTTCGGGACCATTTAATCTCTTTAGTAGTCCGACTTGTCTATAATTTGTATCAACTGCACGCGTACTAACATTAATAGGAATACCACCTCTCACATCATGCGATTGCTGCTGCATGTATCGTGTATCTCTTAATGGTGGAGCATATGGATTTAAAAGTACATCTTGTTCCGTATTTGTATATGAAAACCCAGGTCTTGGAAGTAACCCAAATAAACTATTAGGGCTATCCATCATAAAAGAACGATTCTGTGAATTATTTTGTTGTCTATATGGTGATTCATAAGAAGTGTTATTATTTGTTGTATTTGTTGTAGTAAATGTGATTTTTTTGGTGTATATTAAATATGCTAAGTACATAACCAATAAGGTAAAACATATAATGTATATTAATGTATGGTTTTCAAAACACACTATACCAGGAGGACATTTCTTAGGCATAATATATATTATATAGTGTTATAAAATATATTTTTTTGATATGTTATCTTATGTTATTCATATTCATATTCATATTTATACACAATCAAACATTTATTTTGTAGGTCCTGTTAACCCGCCTAAACTTCCCATTATTTTATCTAAACCACCGAACTGATCTAAATCGAATTTACCCATAAACTTCTCTGCGGTCTTTAAAAATGGTTCGATTGTTTTTATATTTGACATTAATGCATTTTGTTGCTCTAACAATGCTCCTGTTTGTTTTGTTAAACCAGCAATCCCCTCTTTACCTACTGTTTTATCTAATTGGGTGTATGCCTCTTCTAATGTTTTTGCATAATCAACGTAAGATCCTTTTTTTGATCCTTTTTTTGGCTTTTCTTCAGCACCTTTGACATCTTCCTTAGAATCATCATCGGATGAACCTGTATGCTTGTAATTTGTTTCGTCATTGTCATCTTCCTTGTCATCTTCCTTGTCATCTTCCTTGTCATCTTCCTTATCATCTTCCGTATCACCCTTTCTTTTCGTACCAAATCCTTCCTTAGAATCCTTGTTTCTAATAGCCACAAATAAATTTGTACTTACCATGGCGACCAGCAATATGACAATCATGTTTTTACTAAAGTAACTGGTTAAAAATCCAACTATTAATAAAAATACTATCGCGTCAACATTTGACATTAATAAGTATCCTAATACGTTTAATATCGCCATAACGAACACAATATATAATGCATTCTTATCTTTTAGTAATGCATTGAAATTCGGCATTTTCATCTATATACTACGTGGGTAAAAAAAGTTGATTTGGAATTTATATTTTAAAGATATAGTAAATTAATGAGTATTCTTTTACGTTTTGTTACAATATATTTTATCTAAATGCCGTCTCAGTCATCTAGTCGATATACCTTGGCGTTAACGGAATTATATATTCCCATAAAACACGGCGTATTAGAAAAACAATATCAATATTTATATAATCATTATATGATGATTGATAGAGTGAAGGCTAAAGATTTTTATAAAAATCTTGATAGAGTACAAGAAGACGTATATATTCTAAATAAACTATATCATACATTTATCCAACAAGTAGAAGCAAAGTCAATTGATACGATGCGTGTTAATCCGTATATCTCTAATATTATTGATATTCTGTCTAAACATAATTATATCCACATTGAATTAGTAGAACGGATTAATTTGGAAACTGGAGAAGCAGTGGCAATTATTAAAACACATTGGTTACGTTTGATACAGCGCCGATGGAAGAATTATTTGCGTCGTCGTAATGCAACATTACGTAGTGTTCCGTATATCCGTGAGATGGAATTACGTGGTAATCTTGTGCGAAATTATCCAAAATTTACCCTTGGACTACACACTTAAATTATGTAAATAATATGAATTATTTTTGAAAATCATATTATTTTACGTATTCTGAAACTAAAAATTTACTTACGTCCTTTGCGTTTGTTTTTTTTTGTGTGCTGTTTCTTTCTACGAAACATTTTTCTAGATTTCTTATACTTATAACCACCTTGTTGCTTATTTGCAGGATTTGCAGGATCTGCGGCATCAGGTACCATTGGACCATCACCAGCAGCAGATTTGGGTTGAGCAACAGGACCTGCAGAAGACGGCTTAGGTTTAAATGCTGGTGCATCTGCACTTAATTTACTAGAAGGACCAGTAGAAGGACCAGTAGAAGGACCAGTAGAAGGACCAGTAGAAGGACCAGTAGAAGGACCAGTAGAAGGACCAGCAGAAGGACCACTAGATCCTAATGCTTTGGCTGTTAAATTTTCTATATCTTTCTCTAAAGTAGAAATATTTGTCTGTAATTGTGTAACATCAGATAATTCCTTAATACTATTTTTTATTGTAGTTAAGGACTGCTTTTGTTTTTCATCAGAACTTTTAATGACAGAAATTATACTAGCATTTGCTTGAGCCCCTTTATTTTTAATAGCATCTATTTGATCACGAACTTTACCAATATCCCCAGCCATCTTCTTTATTTGGGATAATAATTGACGCTTGTTAGCCACGCTTGCTGTACTTGTTGCTGCTATAAATTGTGTTAATTCATCTAAACCAGCCATTCTATTCAAAGTAGAGTTGTAATCAGATTGTCCGTCAGACATTATATAAAATATGTATATATATTTTTTTGACATTTGCGATATTTTATCTTTTTGGATTTTTTGGAGTGCGCCTTATTATATCCGATAACGATGCCTTTATTGTACGCATATTATCTTGCACGTTTTCAATACTGGTTTCTAAATTTGTTTGCTCTTCTTCTGCTAAAGATACGTTGAATGCATCAACCATATTTACTAATTGTAATAACTCTTTTTCTTGTTCATCCATGAGTGTATGGATTTTTTTTATTTGATTTACATTTTTTTTTGTAATTGCTACCATACTTGCTAGTTGGGTTTGTTTGTTTTGTAAATTTATTCTTATCTCTTCTTCTAAATTATTCATCTATATCTATATCTATATTACCATTAGAATTTATGATTTCATCTAAATCGTTCTTTATGTTGTCTATTTCATGTAACAATCTTCTTTGTTCTTGCTTTGATTGATCTAATGCATTATCTGTCATGTGTAGACCTGCGTTAATTTTATTTACGTAATCATTAATATCATGTAATGCCTTTATTTTTTTCTTCTTTTCTTCGATAATATAATGATTGTATTTTTTATAATCATCAACTATATCCCTTAAATAATTGTTTTCACTTACATGTTTATGTAATTCTTTACCTTTGGTGCACAATATTTTTTTCCTATTTTTTAATTCACATTGCATTCTATATATTTGTTGATCTCGTAATGCTAATTCCATGGTTAATATACACCCTTGAGAAAATAAAATCGTAAAAATATTCATTTATTTGATTTACCTACATAGTGTAGGTAAATCCTATATTTTATGTAAAAACGACGACTTACATAAAAGTGCTTATGTAGGTAAAGTTCTGATTTTTTAATTCTATTTTCCATTTTGAAAAACGCAACACAAGGAAACCCTGTGTGTCTTTTTTGAAATCTCAAAATAGAATAGAAAACTAATGAAAAACACGTTTAGAGCATTATGCTCTCATTTGTTTTTTTAGAATATTTGATTTGTTACCATACTTTTTTGGGAAGGAATAGCCAATTTAATTCGGTTATATTTAGG
>Ga0209302_10001375_pt1 | contig 14138 bp, 10 predicted proteins | sample ArcOceMetagenome_2_FD_187445 | JGI IMG/M metagenome (GOLD analysis project Ga0209302, IMG submission 187445) | Marine eukaryotic phytoplankton communities from Arctic Ocean - Arctic Ocean ARC135M Metagenome (SPAdes) (version 2) | ecosystem: Environmental > Aquatic > Marine > Oceanic | place... | reverse complement strand
GACGGAACTTCGAGATGATTCCGAAATCGAGAATGCTCAGGACAGTGACCAGGGTTCGGCCCCCCACAGCGGCGACGGAGCCGATTCTGCGAAATCTCCCCACGAGCAAGTCGTTGGATGCTGGGCACCCGACAAAGCCTTGCTCAAGGACCTGAAAGGGACCCCTTACGAGCAAAGTATAGAGAGGATGATCGGATCCTGGGTGGCTCAGGTGACCAAGGACACGATCACATATCGTGGCGGAATGACTGAACTTCGTGAAAGCACCTACACCGTCAAGTCCCAGGATGCTGCCACCGGAACTCTCGTCGCCGAAGATGGCGATGGGTGGGAGCTGCATGCCTTCATTCAGGGAGACAAGATGCTCGTGATGTTTGATGAGAAAGCGGGGATTTCGTTGACGCGAATCACCGAGGCTGAGTTCAAGAAGCGGAACGCAGCTTTCGCGAAGCGTCGAGATGATCTTTTAAAGCTTCTTCCTTCATTCGCCCAATTGCTGGATCGAACCGAACAGATTCCAGGTCGTCCGACGAACCACGCATTGGAGGAGCGTTTTGTCATTGATCCCGAGAGGGCATTCGCCCAAATGCTGGATCGAATCGAACAGATTCCAGGGGGAGCGGAGACTCAGGCATTGGAGGAATTGTTTTTCAGGGACCCCGAGGGGGCATTTGCAATTGTCGACAAGTTTTTGAAAACTCAAGATACTAAGGATAGTGACCAGGTGCCGGCGGCGAGGAAGTCAGGCCTGGCCAAGGGCGCAATGGCTCCGGATGTGGAGTTCGTGCTGTTGGCCGACAACACGAAGAAGAAGATCTCCGACTTTCGCGGCAAGGTGCTTGTGGTGGATTTCTGGGCCAGCTGGTGCGCACCGTGTCAGACTCCGATGGCGAAAATGCAGACTTACCGCGAGAAGCATCCGGAATGGGGTGACAAGGTCGAACTCGTGGCACTGAGCATCGACCTCACCAAGGCGACTGCGGTGCGTCACTTGAAATCAATGGGCTGGGACAAGACCTACAATGTCTGGGCCGGCGATGGTGGTTTTCGTGCGAAGGCGCCGACGGCCTATGGCGTCCGCGGTATCCCCGCCGTTTACGTCATCGATCAACAAGGCAAGGTCGCTACGACCGGTCATCCGTCGTCTATCGACATTCCCAATATTGTCGACGAACTCCTCGGCAAGGTACCTGAAATCCAAGATGCTCAGGACAGTGACCAGGGTTCGGCCCCCACAGCGGCGACGAGCGAGTCGCTGCAACCCCCAAATTAATAATGATCCAGGTTGAAGCAGAATAAAGGACTGACTATGAATAGTATCAAAGACATACAGAGAAGAGCGTTTCTTAAGAAGATGGGTATTGTCGGTGCAGCGTTTGGCGCTGCCCCGCTGTATGGACTGGGGCTTTCAGAGAATGGGCTTTCATCAAATATGATCTGGGTGGAGGCGCAGTCATTCGCCGACAAAGGCGGCTGGGTGGTGGATCAGCAGTTTATGGATCAGATGGGCGCGCCGTATCTGATGGCGCGTGGCATGGGTGTTCCCTGCAAGGATGCGACGACCTCAGTGAAAGTGCCCAAGCGTGGGAAGTACCGTGTTTGGATTCGCGCCAACAACTGGAATGCGCAATGGTCCTCAGAAGCAGCCGGGCCATTTATGTGCATGGTGGACGGCAAGCCGCTTGGACAGATGTTCGGCAGAGGGGCGGAAGGCTGGCTGTGGGAAGACGGCGGCGTGGTCTCCATCGAACAGCACGAGATCCAACTGGCGCTGCGCGACCTGACCGGTTTTAACGGGCGCTGCGATGCGATTCTATTTTCAAAAGACCTCGATTTTGTGCCGCCTAATGCGCCGGAGGCGCTGCGGGATTTACGCCGTTCCGCTCTGGGGCTTGGCGATACGGCTCCGCTCGCCGGATCCTACGATCTGGTGGTGGTTGGCGGCGGCGCCGCCGGGGTGACCTGCGCGATCAGTGCCGCGCGTCTGGGAATGAAAACCGCTCTGATCAATGACCGTCCGGTATTGGGCGGCAACAACAGTGACGAAGTCAGTGTTCCGGCACAGGCCGGAGTGTGTGTAGACCCTTATCCCAACGTGGGCCTGGTCGGGCGTGATGTGGCCACGACTCAGCCGGAAATAAATGAAGGGTGGAAAACGCAGAAGAAAAGCATTCATAGCAGCGTGAAGCAGGAGTTGGTTGAGGCCGAAAAAAATCTAGATTGCTACCCGAACATGCGTTTGACCAGGGTCGCCATGTCGGGGGATAATATCCGATCGGTCACCTGCCAGCACACCGTAAACAGCTCCGAGCTGCGATTTGAGGCACCGATGTTTGTCGATTGTTCGGGTGATGGAAACCTTGGCTATTTGGCTGGGGCCGAATTCCGGATGGGCCGGGAGGCGCGGGCCACCCACGATGAAGCGCTCGCACCGGAAATCGCAGACAACCTGAAGAACGGCACATCTCACCGGTGGACCGCTTATAAGCAACCGGAAGCCTCTGAATTCCCGCTCTGCGACTGGGCTGTTCAATTTGATGAGAAGATGTTCAATCCGGCTTTCGCTAAGAGATATAAGGAGTTTCCCGCCTACAAACCGCACGGCGGCTGGTTCTGGCAGAACGGCTGGGAGAAGGATACCATCAATCAGGGTGAACTGATTCGGGACTATAACCAACTGGCGTTGTTCGGCTATTTTTCTTTCTTAAAAAACAAGAGCGCCCGACGGGATGAGTTTATCCATTATAAAATTATGCGTAATCAATATATCAACGGAAAGCGCGAATCTCGCCGCCTGCTCGGGGATCATATCCTTACGCAACAGGATGTGGAGAATGAGAACACCTACAAGGATGCGTTTGTGTACGGGACGTACATGATTGATATGCACTTTTCACCGACCAAATCGGCTTTCCCGCACGGAGAATTCCTGATTGGAAAGCATGTGACCAACAAGCAGAACCGTAATCCGGATCGTACCTATGAGGGGCACAATATGGATCCGTTCCCGATTCCGTTTGGGAGCCTCTATTCGAAAAATATTCCTAACCTGATGATGGCCGGCCGCTGCATCAGCTCGACTCACATCGCGCACAGCTCGGCGCGGATTATCCACACGACGACGCTGATGGGCGAGGTGGCCGCCATGGGTGCCTCGCTGAGTCTCGAGCACGACTGTACTCCGAGAACTGTGCGGCACAAGCATGTGGAGAAACTTCGCCACCTCGCTGAAATTGGGATTCCATGGACTCCTAAGGTGTGAACGATTTTTTAGCAGCAAAACGAAGGAACAGATTATGAATCCACGGCAATATTTCCAGATCCTCGCAGTGTGCAGCCTATTGTTTTTTGCTGGCTGTTCGGCGACTTCGCGAGAACACACTGCATCCACACCGGCGCAGTTAGCAGGGGTGCGCGTGCTGCCCGAAGGTGGGCATTGGCAAGACGTGTTTGATGCATCGGAAGGGAGCACCGAGTGGGAGGCGGAGACTTACCAGATCGGGCCTAATGACCTTTCCTTTGAAGTGGATTTGGTGGATCCCATTTATCCAGACATGGAAGCCCTTCCGTATCCGGTGGTGCTGAAGCGGGATGCGCGTGGCTTTCCGCTTGAATACCGGATGTTTCTGCGCACCGGAGTCTGTCTCGATGGCACCTGTAAATTGCTGGAAGCAACCTTGTATTGGGATGCACTCGGGCACTTTGTGCGTTTCGAATATCCGCAGGACACGCCGTTTACCAAGTGGGAGCACGATCCGTTTAGCGCAGCGGATTATGAGAAGTTGCATGGCTTCTTAGCGGATTCCCTTTCCATTCTCGGCACGCAGCCGCTGGGGTTTTTTGTAGTCGAAAAAAACGACGAGGGGGGTGCCGATTCGGACACCGAGACCAGTGCGACACCACCAGATGCTAAAGAGGCCGTGATTGAGGGCGCGGCTTATACCACCTGGGTACTGTGGCGCTGGGTGCATGGCGAGGTGATGGCACAGTTGCTCGCGCAGACCAATGGAAACCTCAGTGTGGACTACTTGCTCGAATGCTTGCAGTCGGATAACAGCCAATTCGTGCAATTCGCGCTCAATACATTGCAGGCGCAGGGACTGAGTGATGAGCGTTTCTATCCGGCCTGCCTAGCGGTGCTTGAGGTGGGCGGGCAGCGCGACTGCATTCTGGCGCTGGACGTGTTGACTACGCACAGTAGCGATCAGGCACGACTACATCTCGATTTGGTCGAGCGAATCGGTATCAACCGCGGCTCCGGCCGTGTCATACTGAATTATTTTAAAAAGATTGACCGTGCGGATCCGCAGGTCTGGCAACAACTGGCAACGCAGATTCAACAACTCACTGATTTTATCGAGATCGACATGAGCTTAGACATTTTGGATAAGAGGGCAGGGGACGATGCAATCGTGCGTGATAGAATTACGGAATTATTGCAGAGCGAGAATCTCTTTATAGTTGCTCGTGCACAGGATATCCTCGGATAGCTCACTGAGATGAATACAAGTTACCTCCATTTTCTACGTGTGTGTGCGCTGAAGGTGTATCTATGGGGCTTATTGCTTGGTGCAGTTCTACCGTTTTCGGGGCAGGCTGCGGACGCTGCTGTGCGTGTTGCGCTGCAAGGCACCACCATGGGCACCAGTTATTCGGTGACGTATGTCGATGCGGATGACTCCCGACGTGCGGCTATTCATGCCGAGATCGGTGAGCTGTTTACTGCTGTGGACGGTGAACTCTCAAATTGGAATCCGCAGAGTTGGGTGAGCCGTTGGAATCGTAATGAAAGTTTGGATACAATTAAGGTGCCCTCGTATGCGGCTGAAGTGCTGCGAATCGCGTTACAAATCGCGGAACAAAGTGGTGGCGCCATGGATCCGACGATTTCTCCGTTGATTGAACTCTGGGGCTTCGGTGCTTCGAAGGATTGGATCGGGCCACCGCTGGATTTTGAAATCGAGCAGATCCTCGAAGTCTGTGGCTATACACGGGTGGAATTCGACCCTGTGCAACGCGTCGTGCGCAAAGGTGTCTCGCAGTTGCAGTTGAACTTGTCGGCTGTCGCCAAGGGCTATGCCGTGGATCAAGTCGCAGCCTTGCTAGATGCGCACGGGCTTGATTCCCATTTGATCAACATCGGCGGTGAAGTGCGGGCTGCGGGGCTGCGGCCTGATGGACGTGCCTGGACCGTTACGATCGCGCACGGGGGCGTGGCTTCGGCGCAATTCGATCGTGCGGTCATGCTGCGCGATGCGTCGATCGCAACCAGTGGTTTTTCGCAGCGCTTCTTTGTTTGGGAGGGGCAGCGCTTTGCCCATTTAATTGATCCACGTAGTGGCAAGCCTGTCAGCAATGCCGTCAGTTCGGTATCCGTTCGCGCCGAGAATTGTGCCTTAGCAGATGGCTGGGCGACGGCCTGCTGTGTACTTGGGTTTGAGGCAGGCATGGCTTTGATCGAGTCGCTCGATGGCGTGGATGCCGTGTTTTATCTGGAGGATGACGCGGGCAAGCTAGTCGAGCGTATTTCATCGGGTTGGTGAGGACGGTTGCAGCTCACCACCCTGCAAATTTTATATTATGATTACATTCTTTATCTCACTGCTCATTCTGCTCGCCGCGTATTTTATTTACGGGCGCACCGTCGAAAAAATATTCGGTATCGATGCTGCTCGCACGACACCGGCGATCACGAAACAGGATGGGGTGGACTATGTGCCCCTGCCGACCTGGCGGATTTTCATGATTCAGTTTCTCAACATCGCCGGACTGGGACCGATCTTTGGTGCCATCCTCGGCGCGTTGTATGGGCCGAGTGCATTCCTGTGGATCGTGTTCGGCAGTATTTTTGCCGGCGCGGTGCACGATTATTTCTCCGGCATGCTGTCGCTGCGTCATGGTGGCGCGAGTATCCCCGAAGTGGTGGGGCAGTATATGGGCGGCGGCTTTCGTCAGTTCATGCGCGTATTCTCCGTGGTGCTGCTGCTGTTGGTCGGGGTGGTCTTTATTCTCGGGCCGGCCAAGATCCTGACCGGCCTGACCGGTGAGTTCATGTCGATCGGATCGTTCGGCACCTTCGACCTTTGGCTGGTGGTGATCTTTGCTTACTACTTGGTCGCGACGATTCTGCCGATTGATAAGATCATTGGCAGAATCTACCCGCTGTTTGGCGCGGTGCTGCTGATCATGGCACTCGGTCTACTCGGTGCGATGTTGGTCAATGGCGCGCCCATACCAGAGCTGAGCGCCGCGACCTTGATGAACCAACACAGCAATCCAGACACGCATTTTCTTTATCCGATGCTGTTTATCACCATCGCTTGTGGTGCGATTTCCGGGTTCCACTCCACCCAGTCGCCGATGATGGCGCGCTGCCTCACTAATGAGACACAGGGCCGGCCGATCTTTTTCGGTGCGATGATTGCCGAGGGCGCGGTGGCGCTGATCTGGGCCGCAGCGGCCATGAGTTTTTTCGGCAGCACCGGTGAGTTGAATTCGGTGATGGCGGAAAACGGCAACAACGCCGCTTGGGCGGTGCAGACGATTTGTAATAGTTGGCTGGGTAAAGTCGGTGGGGCGCTCGCGATTCTCGGTGTGGTGGCGTGCCCAATTACCTCCGGCGATACGGCTTTCCGTAGTGCACGTTTGATTATCGCTGACTTCACCAACCTTTGCCAGAAGCCAGTGCGCCGGCGCCTGGTCATTACCTTGCCGCTGTTTGCCGTGGCGTGGTTGGTCACCCGTTTAGACTTCGGCGTGATCTGGCGCTACTTCGGATTTTCCAATCAGTTGATCGCCACCATCGTGTTGTGGACCGCTGCGATGTATCTGCGCCAGCAGGCGAAGAATTACTGGATCGCATTCGTGCCGGCGGTGTTCATGAGCGCGGTGTGCACCACCTATATTTTGGTGGCACCCGAAGGCTTGGAGCTCGGCACCGGTATCGCCTATCCGATCGGCCTGATCGTGCCCGCAGTGTTGGCGGCGGTGTTTCTTTTTAAGCCCGCGAAGGGAATTGCGACTGCACCCATCGTCGAAGGCGAGGGTGGTTGAGCCTAGAAAGAGTAGTCAGATGTCAGGGGCCAGAGGCCAGAGGAGTGTGAAGTTTGCAGTAAATCAGCTCCTTCCCTGCTAAGGGAAGGTGGATCGCGAAGCGAGACGGAAGGGTTCTCTGCAGAGCCTCAGCTATTTTACCGCCTTGACTTAAATGACCGCGAAACCCCTCCGTCTCGGCAGACCGAGCCACCTCCCCTTGGCAGGGGAGGAGCTTTATGTGGTGTGCAAATGACGTAAGTATGACGATCCTTATACATAGGTCTGCTGGGCGTGGAGTTCGCACAAATCAGCTCCTTCCCTTACCAAGGGAAGGTGGATCGCGAAGCGAGACGGAAGGGTTCTCTGCCGAGCCTCAGCTATTTTACCGCTTTGACTTAAATGACCGTGGAAACCCCTCCGTCTCGGCAGACCGAGCCACCTCCCCTTGGCAGCATATCCTTCTACATATCTTTGTTTGTTCTAATTTGCGTTGGCCAGATCCATTAAAGACATTTTTTATGCTCTTCTCCAATCCAGAGGAGCGGGCGCCTCTAGCCCTGTGCCGGAAACCGCACAGACCCAGCAGAGCTGGGGACCGCTTATTTACGCTTATGTAACGCTTATTCGAAGACCAGATCAAACCAGAGTATCGTCCTATGGATTATGTTATTGATTCACTGCGCCGCAAAAGCATTAAATTGCGCATGGAGCGACATGCTGAATATATGGGAACAGAGGGATATGACTTGATCGGGGCAGCGTTTGAAGTGCACCGCGAGCTTGGTGGCGGATTAAGCGAGGACGAAGCGCGATAGCGCGGAGAGGGTAAATCGGAACGATTTGTCCGAAACGAAGTGAAGGACGACTGAGGCGGGTGCCCTTTGGGCGGTTAAAGGAGCAGATTTACCAGGAAAGTCTGGAGATTGAACTTGGCCTGCGTTCCATCAATTATTCCTCTAAGGACGAGCTTCGACTTTATTACAAAGGCCATCTGTTAAAGAAAACCTACATCCCAGACCTACTTGTGTGCGATGGGATCGTTGTCGAATTAAAGGCAGTTAAGGCCTTAAACGCTGAGCATGAGCGGCAACTGCTCAACTACATGTATATCACTCGAAAAGCCATCGGCTATTTGATTAACTTCGGCCCGATGGACAAGTTGGAGTGGAAGCGTTTTATTCTGAAAGAATTCATCCCATAGCAGTGAACGCAGATTCTCATTATAAGCGTAACGGAGTGCGATCAGCACGGAGATGGTAAACCAAAGGTTTGCCCTGAGTCAGCGAAGGGTGACGAGAGCGGGTGCCCTTTGGGCGAGCGAGGAACAAATAAGCGAACATAAGCGGTCTCCAGCTATGCTGGAAATGCAGAGCATGAGCACTTGGACGCGTCAATCGCGATGCGTCTGAAATGAGTGAACCAACAAATACGACCCTCCGACTTATGTAGCAGGATATGCTTGGCAGCCGTCTTCGCTCTAACCGAGCTACGCCGAGCCAAGGGGGAGGAGCTTTAAATTGTGCATTTATACTGGTGCGCATGAAGATTTGTAAAAATACAGGTTCTAAAAATGGGAGCAGGATGCTCCCTCTACTCTCGATGATAAGCGATTCGCAAGGTAGTAGGAGCATCCTGCTCCCATTTTTTTCAGAATCACAAAACTTAATGCGCGGCAGTATATAGAAAAACGGCAGCTAAAGCAGCCGGTCCCAGTTAGTCTTGACTGTCGTCAAAACGGCTTAGGTCCGTGCCATTCCGACATGCCCAATTCATCTCACGCTTTTTTGTGCTCACTTCGGCTCGTAGCCCATCGCGACTGAGAGTTCCGCGGCAGCGGCTTGCACGCGTTCAGCCATGAACTCGATCTTACTACGGGTAAACGTCATAATGCTGGCGGTGATGCCAATCGCGGCCACGACATCACCCAGCGCACTATAGACTGGTGCCGCCAAGCAACGCACACCGACGACGTATTCGACATCGTCCAGTCCGTAGCCGCGCTCACGCGTTTGCTCAATCTCCGCTTCGAATGCCTCCATGTTAGTAATGGTGTGTTCTGTCCTCTGCGCCAACGGCAACTCTCTAAAAAACGCCGCTAGGTTCTCCACCGTATAAGCAAGCATCACCTTGCCCGTCGCCGAGCAATGGAGATCTGCCAAGGTGCCCGCCTGAGAAGCCGCCCGCACCGTGTTTGGACTTTCACTCACTTCGAGAATCAGCATTTTCTGCCCAGCCATTTTGGCAATGTGAGCGGTCTCGCGGGTCTCCACTGCCAGTTTATCCAAGACCGGCCCGGCCAGCACCCGCAAATGACTCTGCTTGAGCGCCATCAATCCCGCTCGCAGCAACATCGCACCCGCCACGTAGCAACGACCTTCAGCCTCGACCATACCTTCTGCTTCTAGAGTTTTTAAAATACGAAGCATCGACGTGCGCGGCACCTCCAGTCGCTTCGATAATTCCGCGATACTCATGGGCTTGGCCTCTTCCGACAGCAGAGTCATCACTCGGCAGGCATGCTTCAAATTGGGGATCACATAACGATTCATAGCAATAGACAGTGCGTTCATATATGAACAGTTTTTAAGGTTTTCAGATTAACGGATTGAGCGAGCCATGCCGAATCAACTATTTATCTGGCAACTTCTGGCAACTTACAAGCCATTCCACCCCCGCGTTTCAATTATATGCGACATCTCACCTCCCTTCTCCTGATCGGAATTCAAACCCTCGCTGGCGCTGTATTTGCCAGCGAATGCGCAGTCACAGAGCCGCTCGCACCCGCGACTCATGCACGTTTCGTTCCAGAGCGGATCGATGATTTTGCCTGGGAAAACGATAAGATCGCCTTCCGTGCCTACGGTCCCAAAGCGCGCAAGGGCGCGGAGAACAGCGGCATCGACTGCTGGCTCAAGCGCGTGGAGTATCCGATCATTGACAAGTGGTACGGCCAGATGAATACCAAGTCCTATCACACGGACTGGGGCGAGGGGCACGATCCTTACCACGTCGGCTCTTCCGCCGGATGCGGCGGAACCGGCATCTGGCTCAACGGTAAACGAGAGCCGCTCGAAACCTACACCAAACAGGAAGTGATCGAATGCACCCCGCAACGCTCGCAGTTCAAGTTGACCTATGAGCGCGAAATCGACGGCGATGTCTACGGCGAAGAAAAAACCATCACCATCGAGCTCGGCAAGCGCCTGTTCGATGTCCACTCCGTCTTCACCAAAAACGGAAAAGTTGCATCCAATCTGCCGGTCTGCATCGGACTGACCACCCACGACGGCAAAGCCGAAACTTCTTCAAATGAGACGCAGGGCTGGATCGCCTGCTGGGAAAGTATGGCCGGTAGTGAAGTCGGCACCGCCGCCATGGCCGATCCGAAACGGATTGATGAAATCAAAGAAGTGAAGTCGGACAAAAAGGATGCAAGTCACCTCTTCATCCTCATGAAGACGGATCGCAATGGCAGCATTGACTACCAAGCCGGCTACGGCTGGAAAAAGGCCGGCGAAATAACAACTTCCAAGGATTGGAAAAACTATTTGGACGAGAAATAAGGGGGCACCACTAAATACACGAACCGGTGAGCAGAATCTGTTTTTGTGTGGTTCGTGGTTAATAGTTTACAAATTAAGGAGAATGAAATGAACGTACGATACACCATAGGAAAAAATGAATACAAACGGATGACGACCGATGAACTGCGCAACGCCTTTCTGGTCGATCTGTTTGAAACTGGGAAACTGAACCTGCTCTACTGCGAAGTGGAACGCGCCATTACCGGTGCGGCGGTTCCAAGCCTTGGAAAACCGCTGGTGCTTGAAGCGGGCAAAGAGCTGGCTTCCGACTATTTCTGCCAGCGCCGTGAAGTGGGTGTGCTCAACATCGGCGGAGCCGGAACCGTCACGGTCGATGGCACTGAATACGCAATGGATAACCTCGACGGCCTTTACATCGGCCGCGGGGCAAAAGAGATCAGTTTCCAAACTGTGGAAGCCGACTGCGTCGGGGCACAGAGCTCCGCGCGCTTCTATCTGATTTCGTATCCAGCGCATACGGACTATCCGACGATGCAGGCAAAAAAGGCCGACGCCAATGCCATCGAACTCGGAACCGTGGAAGATGCGAACAAACGCACGATCTATCAGTACATCCATGAAAATGGCATTAAGAGTTGTCAGTTAGTGATGGGCTTTACTGCGCTGGAGCCGGGCAGCGTCTGGAACACCATGCCGTGCCATACCCATGAACGTCGCACCGAGGTCTATCTGTATTTTGGACTCGATGAAGATTCGCGCGTGTTCCACATGATGGGGCCGAGCAATGAAACGCGCCACCTTGTGGTCGGCAACGAGCAGGCGGTGATTTCGCCCATGTGGTCGATCCACTCAGGCTGTGGCACCCAGGCTTACCAATTTTGCTGGGGCATGGGCGGTGAAAACCAGCGCTTCGACGACATGGACCAGATCGCAATTAAGGATCTCAAATAGGAGCCCACGCCATGGTTTTAGATCAATTTAAACTCGCAGGAAAAGTCGCACTCGTGACCGGCTGCAAGCGCGGCATTGGTAAAGCGATGGCGCTCGCACTGGCGGAAGCCGGAGCCGACATTATTGGTGTGAGCGCCACACTGGAAACCGAAGGCAGCGCGGTCGAAAACGATGTGCGCTCATTGGGCCGCAGCTTCAAAGGCTACGCCTGCGATTTCAGCCAACGCGAAGCTCTCCATGCATTCATCGCTCAGGTCAAAGCGGACTTTCCGCGCATTGACATTCTAGTGAATAACGCAGGAACAATTATGCGTGCACCTGCAGCTGAACATTCGGATGATATGTGGGACACTGTGATTGAGGTGAACCTGAACGCCCAATTCTTACTATCACGGGAACTGGGCAAAGAAATGATCACACGCGGCAGCGGAAAAATCATTTTCACCGCCTCACTACTTACCTTCCAGGGCGGCATCACCGTGCCGGGCTACGCAGCCAGCAAAGGCGGCATCGGTCAGCTGACCATGGCACTCTCAAACGAGTGGGCCAGTCAGGGCGTCCAAGTCAACGCCATCGCGCCGGGCTACATCGCGACCGACAACACCCAAGCGTTACAAGACAACCCTGAACGTAGTCAATCGATTCTAGACCGTATCCCCGCAGGTCGTTGGGGCGAACCGCAAGACTTCGCAGGCCCAGTGGTTTTCCTCGCTTCACCAGCATCCGACTACATGACTGGGCATACCATGCTCGTTGATGGTGGTTGGATGGGACGCTAAACAATTGAATACCCGGAACACCATAATATGAAAATATACTTCAGAAGTGCCCTTGTAGCTTTATTCATTTTGACCGGCGCAGGCGGGTCGGTCGCGCCGGTGTTTGCCGCGGATCTTGCAACGAGTTTGGAGCAATCCAGCCGTAACGCTAAACCCCTCAAATCCGCATCCGGAGAATATAAAGAGGCTCTTTTTTTAGATACCTTTGAGCGGACGGAATTAGAGGGTGCTGATGCGGGATCTGAAGGGAAATTCGGGCGAATACAAACTCCGAAATGGGTGGTCGCGGCGAAAGGTAGAAAAGGACCCGTCATCGAAGAGGGAAAACTCTGGATGGACGAAGGGGGCGGCGCTTTCTCGAAAGTTGGAGGGAAATCGCTCATTTATTTGGATCATAATTTTATCGATGAAACCATCCGAAAAGCGGGCGGTTTTCATATCCGGATGAAGGTGGATCAGGCCGGGAGTTGGCATAACCGGTTTATCGGATTTGCGGTCGGCTCCTCAACGTCGCGACTGGAAGAGGCTTCCGCCCCTGAGGCCCGCCTGGAAAGCTGGCAGGATTTTTTCGTCGGATATATGCCGTGCGTTTCCAAAAAGAATAAAATTCATATTATCAAAAACGGAACACCCTACTTTACCGAAGAACTTCCCACTTTTAAATTCCCTCAAGAACTGCGGGCGGATTTTAAATGTGAAAATTTTAAGACGGGTACACCGGTCGATTTTACCATTACCTGGGGCGAGATGCTGATGGCATCCGGTCGCTTCCGCTGGAGCGAAACCAATCAGAACTATATCGCCATTTTCGGAAACCCGTCGCAGGGAAACGCAACGGTCGATTCTTTTGCGGTGTTGCCGGGTGCTGAACTTCAGGAAAAGAGTTTTGCTCATTTCAATCACATTCCCGGCAAGGCGGTGGAGTGGACGAACTCAGATACATCCTATCGCGAAAGTTTAGCCGGGGCGTCGGTGCTGGACGGGCAAACCGCACTTTGGCTGGATGGAAAAGCGATTGCCTTTGGAACTCCGAAACAATGCATACCTGTTGAGGAAACAGACCAGCGTGTCCGATTTCAGCTCGTGTATGAAAAAGAGCTGAACGGTGCATTGTACCGGGAAGAAAAAACAATTCAGCTCGAACAAGGACATTCGCTTTATTACGCTCGCTCTCGTTTTTTTAAGGACGGCGTTGCCGCATCCGAACTTCCGGTTGCTATCCGACTTCCCTCTAAAAAAAGGGCATCTTTTTCTGACGAAAAAAATGCTGCGATTGGGACATGGAAAAAGATCGGCACCGCCGCACGGGTGAGGGCGGAAGCATTTGATGGAACGAAAAAAACGGCGAATGAGATTTTCCTGCTGGCACACACCGATGAGCGCGGAACCCTCGATTATGTCGCAGGGAAAAGCGGCTCGTCGGTTCAATCGCCCCGAGACTGGAAGCAGGCCGTTGTTGCCGACCCGCAACTCGAAGAGCAGGCGGTCGTTCAGCTGATTCTCCAGCGAAGCCGAGATCTTCGCATGGAACTGAGTCGATATCCGGACGATCATATTCGTAAACTAATGGACTCCCAAACGGAAACGGGTCAGTTTTCGCTTCTGGATTACCGGAGGATTACCGGGATGTATTGGGCGCAGATGAATCATCTTAAGATGCTTCGTGAACTCACTCGCGTGTATAACGAACCGGAGTCGGGGCTATACAAAGAACTCGCACTTAAAAAAGTGATTCTTGCCGGAATCGATTACTGGCTCGATACCGACCCGCGCAACGGAAATTGGTTTTATATGGAAATCGGTTCGCCGAAAGAACTGGTTCAGCTAC
>Ga0209302_10001373_pt1 | contig 14144 bp, 20 predicted proteins | sample ArcOceMetagenome_2_FD_187445 | JGI IMG/M metagenome (GOLD analysis project Ga0209302, IMG submission 187445) | Marine eukaryotic phytoplankton communities from Arctic Ocean - Arctic Ocean ARC135M Metagenome (SPAdes) (version 2) | ecosystem: Environmental > Aquatic > Marine > Oceanic | place... | reverse complement strand
GGGTGAGGGTGAGGGTGAGGGGTGAGGGGTGAGGGTGAGGGTGAGGGTGAGGGTGAGGGTGAGGGTGAAGGTGAGAGCGCACATCTTGGTGGCGATGATCACGCTGTCGCGTGGCTGCTTTGAGCTGCGCAGCCACCTGCCGGGATACCAAAAAAAGGAAGCTCAGATGCACAACAGCGCAGGCACGTGCACATGCGCATGCGCATGCATGGCGGTGTGCGTCGAGAGGAGCATGCGGTGTGCGCCTGCCGATGGCGCGGTCAGTGGCGCCCTGCCGCTCGGCGGTCATGGGCACGGGGTAGCCCTCGGCCGTGTCGAGGAAGTTGACGCCCGCGTCCCACGCCGCGCACAGCTGCTCCGCCGCCTCCTCGTCCGTGTTCTGGTTGCCCCACGTCATCGTGCCTGGTTAGGCCTCGGGTTAGGCTTCGGGTTAGGCTTCGGGTCAGGGTCAGGGTCAGGGTCAGGGTCAGGGTCAGGGTTGGGTCGTCCGGTTTCTGGGCCCCAGGTCCTCAGGCCCGCACGGCAAAAGGCTGGATCGGCGCCATAGTCGGAGGCGGTGGTGGAATCGGCAGCTTCGGAGGCGGCTCGCTCGGGCCTCTATCATAGTCACTGGCCGCCCAGAGCCGCCAGTTGCGCCCCAAGCAGGCGCAGGCGCCACACTCGTGTAGAGCCAAGAGGGGGTGACACCGGCGAGTTGGGCGGACACTAGAGCACACCCACGTGGCGAGGCCCGCCCCGCGGGTTCCATGGAGCAAACGGGCGGGCTTCTGGTGCGGCGGGTGGCCGCACGGGCTGCTGTGGGCTCGGGCACTTTGACGATGCTCGCGTGCCGAGGCAGCAGCTCGAGACCATGAGGTCGGAGGTGCCGAGCTTGTTGTAGGCCATGGCCTTACGCGGGGCCGCCACTGTCATGCCCGTAGCCGCCGAGGCCAGCGCCGCGGCAGCCATCGCCACGCCCATGCCGCACCCCGAGTTTTCAGCGCTTTCAGGGAGATGTCTTGCCCCGGGAGGGGTGAAACGAACGACGAACTCTTATGTGTTTTACACGTGTAGGTTTTTATTACTAGCTTGGACGTGATGAGGGGGTAGGTAGGTAGGTCCAGAGAAGATTTTGGAGGCCTCAGACCACTTTTTGTCCTTATTTCGGCATGGCAGTCGTTTCAATCAACGCGCGTTTTTTTCTACTGTCGCAACTGGGATTCGAACTGAAAATCTTCTGATTTTAAATCAGCCGCTCTACCAACTAATCTAGTTGATTTGAGAGTGCAATCTGACTGAAAAAACTGATATTCATAGGGGTAGGTGGGTAGGTGGGTGGTGTTCTTTCAGATGTGAGGCTCCGAACAGCTTTCTATCATCACGTCCAAGCTATTAATACAAAACTACACGTGTAGTTTATAAAGTTAAGTACATAAATCAGGGGTGCAAGTAGGGAAGTTTCACGTTTATCCGCCAAATAGGCTCAGCCCCGATCAGACTATATAAGCAGTCGTTTATGTTATTAAAGCCGTAGAAAAAAGCACTACAGCCTGCAGGCCTACCCCCTGCCGCAGGGGAGTCGGGGGTTTTCGCTCGACGAGCCGACGAGCCATACATGTAACGGCCGTGCAAGCGCGAGCGTTCGTGATGGCCTCGCTCGCCGAGCCATCGCAATTGCCACCGCCACATAGGTTTACCAGGGGTGGTAAGGAACGCCATCCTGGCTCTTCGTGACCGCCCCCCGACGTGTCTCCCCCCCCGTTGCTGGGGGGTGTCGAAGGGTGCCGGACTTCACGCAATTGCGCCGAATGCTCGCAGTGCTCGCGTCCACGTCCGGCTTCGTGGCCCACGCGCCTGCACGCCTCGCCGTTCGACCGGCGCGCGCTAACCTCGTCGTGCTGCGTGCCGAGCAGGCCTCTGCTACGGCGGCGGCGACGCTCGCCGCCGCGCTCATCTCCTTCTCCGCTGGCGTCTACGAGGCTAGCGCAGCACCGGCCACGTTCGAGGCGGCGCCGGCGACGTCGACGCTCCTGGCCAAGCAGACGACCGACTGGACCGCGGCGGACTATGACTGGGACTCCGTCGGCAAGCCGAAGCCACCGCCAGCGCCTCCGCCACCGCCGCCTGTGGCGGCGCCTGTGGCTGTGGACAAGGAGGCCGAGAAGGCGGCCGCGGCGGAGAAGCGGGCGGCCGAGAAGGCGGCGGACGAAAAAGCACGGGCCGAGAAGCGGTTAGCCGAAGTGGCTGCGAAGGCCAAGGCTGCCGAAGAGAGGGCTGCGGAGAAGGCCCAGGCAGCGGCGGCGGAGGAGAAGAAGAAGGAGGCGGCTAAGGCGCCCGCGGCGGCCCCGGCACCCCCCGCCCCGCCGCCCAAGGTGACGGACTGGACATCGCCTGACTACGACTGGGGGACGACCCCTAAGAAGGAGAAGGCACCTAAGGCCGAGAAGAAGGTCGAGAAGGTCGAGAAGAAGGTCGGCCCCGGACCCTAGGAAGCCCTAGAGCCCCAATCCTAACCCTAGAACCCTGACCCTGACCCCTGACCCCTGACCCCTGACCCTTACCCGAACTCGAACGTTTACCCTGAACCTCACCCTACCCTCGTTTCCAACCGACACCAGGAGAAGAAGGAGAAGAAGGAGAAGAAGGAGAAGAAGGAGGAGAAGTCGCCGGCCGCCAAGGCGCGACCGATAGAAGAAAGATAGTAAGATAGATAGAAAGATGGAAGAAAGATGAAAGATGGGAAGATAGGATATATAGGATAGACAAGAGAGAGACGATGGATTGATAAGATGGATGGACAGATAGATAGATGGATAGTATGTTGGGTATACGCAACCACGCGCGCTATATAATAGCCTACTACGCTACACGTACGCTTCCTACACGTACGCTACACGGCCCCCGCGACGCTATAACCTGAACCTACCCCTACCCCCTATCACAGGCGGAGGAGAAGGCGGCCAAGGCGGAGAAGGAGAAGGCCGCCAAGGCCAAGAAGGAGACCGACGCCAAGGCACAGCCCCGCCCCGTAGAGCTTTCAGCACACCGCCTCCTTCTGAGCCCGCACCCCCTCACCCGCCCTCACCCCCACCCCTCTCATTCTCCACACACCCGACCACCCGCCACCACCTTCCACACACCCTGCCTCAGTCACGCTAAACGTGTACACTGTGCTGGCCATGGCCGGTATGGCCACCCACCCACCCACAACGCAGTCCACACGCCACGGCCCCGCCGTCGCTTGAACCCACACCCTCACCCCAACCCACCCCGTGTGTTGGGCAGGCCAAGGCCGAGAAGGACGCGGCGGCCAAGGTGAAGAAGGACGCCGACGCCAAGGTTGCCGCCGCCAAGGCGGCTGCCGCCAAAGAAGAGGCGGGCCTTATACGGGCCTTGATTGTATAGATACAAAGCTAAGGAGGCATCTCATGCTGTGGTGTATACCGTATCACGTGCGGCGCATGCAGCGAAAGCGAACCAATTTCATGGTACCATGCACTACTATATACTCCTACTCCTACTCCTACTCCTACTCCTACTCCTACTCCTACTCCTACTCCTACTCCTACTCCTACTATACTATACTATCCATCAACAGGCGGCTGCCAAGGCGGTCGAGACTCAGAAGAAGGCGGCGGAGAAGGCGGCGACCGCTCAGAAGGAGGCGGCGGCCAAGTAAGCCGCTAGTAGTAAGTGCCATGTATCGAGTAGGTATTAGCAAGTGCGTATACGTTTAGTAGCTGTAACAGCAACTAGGACCCGCACCGGAACTGTGTCGCGAGCGAAGCGCGTAGCGCGTGCTACCACTACCTGTCTGTGCTCACGTACTTACTTGCTGACTTACGGCGGCCAGGGCGGCCAAAGCGCAGGAGGACAACGCGGGCAAGGGCGAGCGAGAGGCCGCGGCCAAGGCTGCGAGCCAGGAGAGGCTCCGTGCCGCCGGCCTCCTCAAGTGAGCAGTAGGAAGTGAGAGATATCTCTCCTCCGGCTCCGCCGCGGACCACGCGCGTGACCGACCCGTGAGAGTACTAGCCCCCACGCGCGTGAGTCCGTGATATATAGGATGGGTGGGAGAGTGAGCCATATATAGTCCACAGGCTCATGATGTATGTCTCATGTATGTCTAAGCTTCGAGCCAGTTCGCAGGTGGTGACACGTACTCTAATAATTAAACAGAGTCCCGCGGGGTAATATACTAATACGCACAACGCAGTTTTCACTCTGTCTGTGACGAAATAAAAAAACACGCTGTGTGTACCATATACGGACCGAGGGAGCCGGGACACCGGCGACGGGTTACGACGTTTGCGCTTGCAGGCTTTGCAGGCTTTCGTTTGGCCTTGATCGATTGAGGATGAGGTCTGTCTAAAAATCCGCGTCGAGCGTCTCGGGTCACGGGTGGGGCGGGGAGAAAGTACGCTTTACCCGGGGTGCGGGGAGAGTACGGGGAGAGTCTGTCTCCGACCTTTGTTTCTTGCGCCGCTCACTCACTGCGCCGGAGGGTGTCACACCTTTCACATCCTGTGTTACCTGTGTGTCACGGTCATCAATCATCAACGTCGTACTGCAAAAAGACTTTCGCCGTTAAAAAGCGCGCACGGTACTTTAGTAAAATTCTCCTCACCCCTCAGTCCTGGTAGGAGGAGTGAGCAGGCAACGGCGCAGCTGCGCCCTAGTCTGGTATAGACCCAGTGTTGGTGTCCCAGGGACTTAGTTAGATAGCAGCGTTTGTGAACAAGGTGTGATTCTAATTTACTCAGTTCAGTTAGAGGATACGATTATATAGGTCTGTACGGGAGATACCGTAGCTGTGATAGAATACATACAGCTTTACGGCTTTATACCAGACCCCCACGCCGCCGAAAGTGTATCAAAACGCGCACGGTAACTTTGCGCGCACACATGCAAATTTCATGGACGATTGCCGAAAAGAGTCGTACCACGGAGACCGCACTGCTCTAGTCTCTAAATTATGGCCCATCAGACAGTCCGCTCGCGCCCACAATTGTCTTTGTGCCTGGCTGCCAAGCCTATGCCAAGCCTAGCTATCATGTCCTGCACTTCGCTTCGTAGCTGTCGCGAAGCGAAGCGTCCGGCGAGCGGGGCCACGCGCCGAGCGGCAGCGGCGCTCCCAGCGCGTGGTTAGGATGGCCCACTTGCGTAGCGCTGCTTGCCGACGAGTTGGCGGGGCTGGCGTTGGCGCTGGCGCTGACGTCGGCGTTGGCAATGGCGTTGGGCGGCCGCTGCTCCTGGGCCGCTGCCGGAGACATCATCTTGGCCTCCCACCTGGGTTAGGCTTAGGGGTAGTAAAGGGGTAGAGTTGCAATCTTGGCCTCCCACCTGGACGGTGAAGGCGAGCTTCGGTCGGGGTCACCACGGCCGCAAGGCAGGCTCCCACTGGATCCTGGTCGCAACCAAGGGCCCACTGGGCCCCACGAGACGAGCCGTGGCACCACTAGGCATCCCCACCTAGGCACCCCCACCTAGGCACTGCTAAGGCCCTTTTACACGCCGTCCCACTGCGCGGCGTAGCTCAGCACTCGCTGGTCGTCCGACTCCGGCCTCAGGCCGCCCCGCAGCAGCGCCCGCACCACCACCCTGCCATCGTTCTTGGCGGGCCACGGCGTGCCTGGGCACACGGAGATGTGGTCGAGGTACATGAGGGTTACAGCTACTCTAGGAGCGTAGGGGTGCAGGCCGCGGTGTACCGACGCTCTCACTATGGCTACACTTACTATGGCGCGGCGGGTGCTCGCGGCGAATCCGTCACTACTACTATGCTGACACCAACGTACTGACTTGCTTACCGGTGCTCGTGGTGAAGCCCTCGAGGCAGAGGCCCGCGTCGATCTCCTCGACCGTCGCCCCTCCATTGCCTAGCTCGGCGAGGGTTGGGGTTGGGGTTGGGGTTGGGGTTGGGGTTGGGGTTGGGGTTTAGGCTGGGGTTAGGGTCGCCGCTGCTGCCTAGCTCGACGATCCGAGCGAGCACGGCGGCACTCTGCCTGCTGCGGTTCTTAGGGGTACCCGCGCCCGCGCTCGAGGTGCCGCTCGGGGGTGCCCGCACAACGGTGGAGCGCCGCAGCCGCTCATTCCGTTCGAAGCCGTTAGGCAGCGGGCCGGCGAGCACGACAGCGTGCGCCGACGGCGTCTGCTTCGTCAGGCTAAGCCGCCGCCTCGGCTGAGCCGCCGCCGACTGCGGCTGTGACGGCAACTGAGGCTGCTGGCCGCCGCTGAGGGGGTGGCCAGTGGGAAAGCTGCGGTCAAAGTCGGTCTGGGTCGCCTCGAACGCCAGAAGCACTCCAATCGCCACGCCGTCACGAACCTGGGTTCTTAGGGTAAGGTTCTTAGGGTAAGGGTTAGGATCGCCACGCCGTCACACACCTGGGGTTGCAAGCGCGTGTCGTACATCTAAGGTTGCGCGAGCTTGCGAGTGACAGGCCGACACGCGCATTGCCTACTACTTCCACGTTACTATGGCGCGCCTACTACTGACTACATTACTATGGCGCGCCTACTACTTACTACATTACTATGGCGCGCCTGGGCGCACAGCACTACTACTTACTGCATTACTATGGCGCGCCTACTACTTACTACATTACTATGGCGCGCCTGGGCGCACAGCCCGCCCTGCTCAAGCTGGCGCAGCATCGCCACGATCCTCTGGCACGCGGGCACACAGCCCTGCCCGCCCTCGCCGCCGCCCTCGCCGCCGCCGCCACCGCCGCCACCGCCCTCGCCGCCACCGCCCTCGCCGCCGCCGCCCTCGCCGCCGCCGCCCTCGCCGCCCTCGCCGCCGCCCTCGTCCTCGTCCTCGCTGTCCTCGGCCACTGCGACGGCCGCCGAGAGCGTCGCATACGCCTCGGGGCTCAGCCGCTCGACCGCGGCGTTGCCTGCGGCGGTGAGGGGCGCCGCACCTACCGCTCGGTCCTCCGACTGACGCACCTGTTAGGTTAGGGTTACGGTTAGGGTTAGGGTCAGGGTCAGGGTCAGGGTCAGGGTTCGGGGTAGGGTTAGATAGATACATAGATAGATAGAGAAACGCGCGGACCAAGGTAGGACCAAGGGTCGTTAGGGAGAGTGGCGCACCACGTGAGCCACCGCCGCGCGCATACCCTCGATCTCGTCCTGCGAGATCGAGGTCTCTCCGTGCGCGAGCTCCTGCGATCTCCCGCAGATGCGCCTCGGGTCTTCGCCCTCCTCCCGCTGGATATCCCCCCTCGTCTCTTGCAGCGCCTGCAGCTGCCCCGTGACCCGCTGGTTATCTCCCCTTGCCTCCTCCAGCTCCTCAGCGAGCGACTCAGCCCGTTGCCACTCCGACTGCGCTGCCTCGCCCGCAACCTCCCGCGCCTCCTCTGCCCGCCGCGCCTGGTGAGGGTGAGGACCGGCTGGAGGCTGGGGCTTGGGTTGGGGTTAGGGGTAGGTTCAGGGTTGGGCTGGGGGTAGGGTTGGTTGGGGTTGGAATTAGGACTCGGGCTCGTCTGCCCGCCGCACCTGCCGCGCCGTCTCCTCGTGCGCCTGCCGCGCCGCCTCCTGCGCCTCCGCCAGCTGCAGCTCAACAGCAGCCCGCGCCCCATCAGCTTGCCGCGTCGCGACCTCCGCCTCGGCCCGCGCCTCCTCCGCAGCACGATGGGCCGCTCGAGCCGCCTCGAGCGCCGCACGAAGCCCATCCTCCCTACACTCCGCCTCCATCTGGCGAGGGTTAGGGATGGGCTTAGGGATGGGGTTAGGGTCAGGGTTGGGGTTGGGGTTAGGGTTAGATATAGGGTTAGAGCCTGCGCCTCCACCGTCTCTCGCCGCGCAGCATACTCGCGCCTCAGGGAGGCCACCGCACCGAGCCTCTCCTCCTCTAGGCCGCGCAGCGCCGTCTCCATCGCCGCCTCCGCCGCCTCCGCCGCCGCCTCCGCCACCACCTCCGCCGCCGCCACCGCCACCGCCGCCGCCGCCGCCGCCTCCACCTCCGCCGCCGCCACCGCCGCCGCCGCCGCCGCCGCCGCCGCCGCCTCCATCTCCGCCAGGGACGACACCAGCACCGCCGCAGTCGCCTCGTGCTCCGCAGCCCCTGCCGCCGCTGCACCTGCCCCTTCGCGCACCACCCTGAGCTCCTCCTCTGCCGCCCGCTTCTCCGCCACCGCCCAATGGAACTGGATGGTCACCTGGTTCGGGTTCGGGTTCGGGTTCGGGTTCAGGTTCGGGTTCGGGTTCAGGCAAGGCCTAAGCCAAGGCCCAATGGAACTGGGCGGTTACCTCCGCCGCCTCTGCTTCCGCCGCCTCCGCCCTAGCCTCCGCCTCCTCCACCGCCGCTGCATGCGCCCCCGCAGCTGCCACAGCCGACAGACGCCTCAATCCCGCCTCCTCTGCCACCGCCTTGGCCTCCTCCACCTTAGCCTCCGCCGCCGCCTTCTGCGTGTCCACCGCCGCTAAGGCTGAGAGTCTCCGCAACCCCGCCTCCTCCGCCGCCGCCTTATTCGCCGCCGCCGCCGCCGTCGCCGCCTCCGCCATTGCATTGGCTGCCGTCGCCTTAGCCTCCGCCTCCTCCGCCGCTGCCACTGCACTGGCCGCCTCGGCCAGCGCGCAGGCCCGGGCCTGGTCAGGGTTAGGGTTAGGGTTAGAGTAAGGTTAGGGTGAGGGCTAGGGCGAGGGTTAGGGTTAGTGCGCAGGCCCGGGCCTGTCCCTCCGTCTCGGCCGCCTCCCTCACCACCGCCATCGCTGCCTCCCTCGCATCGACAGCTTCCTGCCTCGCCGCCGCCAGCTGCACCTCCGCCGTCTCACGCTGCACCTCCGCCGTCTCACGCTGCGCCTCCGCCGTTTCACGCGCAGCTCTCTCGGCTGCGGCCTCAGCACACGCGGAGGAGAGCGCTGTCCAAGGCAAGGCTCACGCATGTGAGTAGCAGGCAGACAGACACATGCACACGCACATGCGCATGCGCATGCGCATGCGCATGTGCACGTGCACGTGCATGCATGTGCAACATGTGAGTGCCTGGGGTCTGCTAGCACACGCGGTTCGAGGCCGTGTGTGTGAGGGCGTACCCAGCGAGGAGCTGGAGGAGGCGGAGGAGAGAGGCTCCTCCTCCTCGGGCTGTGGCGGCAGCCGCGGCGATGCCGCCACCTTGCCGCGTGTGAGGGTTCGGGCTAGGGTGCGGGCTAGGGTTCGGGCTAGGGTTCGGGCTAGGGTTCGGGCTAGGGTTACGGGCTAGGGTTACGGGCTAGGGTTCGGGTTCGGGCTAGGCTAGGCCACCTTGCCGCGTGGTCGCTGCGGCGTCGCCGTGCCGTGCGGCGTGCGCGCCCTGGGGGGTAGGGGAAGGGGTAGGGGTAGGTGTAGGGATAGGGGTAGGTGTGGGGGTAGGGGTAGGGGTAGGGGGTAGGGTTGGGGTCTAGGGTTAGGCTCAGGGTCAGGTTAGCACTAAGGCCACCGTAAGGTGTTATGGTAGCCATGGATCTTGGCGCTGCCCAGTGCGGCGTGCGCGGCGGCGTGCGCGTGCGAGCCTCCCTTCTCCTTCTCGGACGGAGACGCCCACGCGCGGCGCGGCGTCAGCTGCTGCGCCAACGAGCGGGAGAGCGGAGACAGCGGCGGCTGCTGCTGCTGCTGCTGCGGCGGCGGCGCTGGAGGCGGCGCTGGAGGCGGCGGCGGCGGCGCGGGGGGAGGGTGTAGGACCTGGTTAGGGTTAGGGTTCGTATTAAAGGGGCGACGTTAGAGTGGGGTGCGGCGTATCAAGGTTATCGTCAGGGCCAGGGCTAGGGCTAGGGTTAGCTAGGGTTAGAGGAGGTGTAGGACCTCGTGCCGAATGGCATGGGTCTTGACCAGCCTGGCGCGCGCCGCGAACTTGAGCGTGCTCATAGTCTCCGCTAGGTAGCTCGGGTCTGACGACACATTGGCTATGACCCACGTCCTGGCATGAGCGAGTTAGAGGGGTCAGTGACGAGCTGGAGCGTTAGAGGGGTAGGGCTGGGACGATGGTAGCGAGGGCTAGGGCTAGAGGGTTAGGCCGAGGCCTAGGGCGAGCCCAAACCTGGCGTCGCCACCGAGCGAGTCGCGCAGTAGCATGGTCAGCTTGCTGTCGCGGTAGGGCACATGGCGCGACGCCTGTCCGAGCCGAGGCTCACTCGTGTGAGCAGCAGGCAGACCTGCCTGGGGCCAGCTAGCCCATGGGGTTCGAGCCCTCTGTGGGATACTCCCTGCGAGCCCGCCACCAGCGCGCCCATGACGTTACCAAGTGCTGAGAGGCTGCGGTTGATGTTGCACGCCTGGGAAGCGAGTCAGCGGGGAAACCAGTAGGTGAGGTAAGCCAGTAGGTGAGGTCAGGGAGTTCAGGGAGTGCAGGGAGGTCAGGGAGTTCAGGGAGTGTAGTGAGCTGCGGTTGATGTTGCGTGCCTCCTGGCTGCGGTGTGCGTGGGCAAGTATAGTGAGGGTAGTGGGTGTAGTGGGTGTAGTGGGTGTAGTGGGTGTAGTGAGTGCAGTGAGGGTAGCCAGGCTTGAAAGCTGCGCGCCTCCTTGCGCCTCGCACCGTCGCTGCACGCGTCGTTGTAACGCTCCGACCCCGCGAGGTCGACCAGGTGCATCTGTGAGCGCCGCAGCACCGGACCTGCTCCCGGCTCCTGGCTTGAGTCCGCGAGGTCCTGCTCGATGTGCAACGTGAGCACGGCGTGGGACCTGGTGAGGGGGGGTAGGCGTAGGGCTAGGGGTAGGGCTCGGTGGGTTGGGGATGGGGTCAGGGCTAGGGCCAGGGCTAAGGTTGGGGGGTCAGGCTGGAGCTGGGGCTCGGGGTTAGAGTAACGGCGTGGGACCTCGAGCTCTGCTTATTCATCGCCGTCTGCCCCACTGTGCGGCTAGACAGCACGGTCGCGAGCACGCCCGCCGCGTGCTCCGGCGAGGTGAGCTCGAGCGAGGTGACCTTGGCGACGTACACGCCACGCGACGCGTCCTCGCGCAGACGCAGCGGCGGTGGCCTGGGGTCAGGCTCAGGGCTAGGCTCAGGCTCAGGCTCAGGGCCAGCGGGTTCGAAGCAGCGGCGGCGCGTGCCCCTTGCTCGGCTGCTGGTGCGGCTCCCGCTCGGCGGCCGGCTTGCTGGGCGCGAGAAGGTCGGAGACGCTCTCGTTGTGGATCTCCACAGCGGTGCAGCGGCAGCGGCAGCCGTGCTCCACCCGTGCAAGCAACTGTTCGAGCATGCGCGGCGCAAGGCCGCGCTGCGCGCCGTGCTCGGCTCCGAACATCGTGTAGCTCTTGCCGGCACCTGCGGTGCGTACAGCACGCCCGAGGCTGGTACGCGGACGGCGTACGCACAGTGCGTGCCCCCCCGGGAACAAGCTGCTCTAGGCTTTCGGTACGTACGGCACGCAGGAGGCGGGTACGCGTAGCCCGTACGTACAGCACAGGAGGCCCCCAGGTACGTGTCAAGCACAGCGCAGCGCACCGGTCTGCCCAAAGGCGAAGACCGTGGCATTGAAGCCGGCCAGCGCGGCGTCGGCGATTGGACGGCCGACCGCCTCGAACACTGCCGCCTGGTCCGTGCCTGCGTCGCCCACCTGGTCGAACCGGAAGCTGTGGACAGCCTCGGACGACACCTCACCTGGCCTCGGCGCTCGAAGGGCCGTGATCTCACCCGTCGTTGGTGAGACTTGGACGCACACACCTGTGCTGTCCGAAGACCGCACGCGGACATACACGCCGATAGTCTCGGTGCTCTCACAGGACATGGCCACGGATGGAACCCACGCTCAAACACAACAAAAGAGCGAGAAAATCCGCGGCGAACACGGCCAGGAGAGAGAGAGTGTGAGAACGCAACGCGCACCAGCCGCGGCCACACAGGAGCGAGCCGGGAGCAAAGCTCGATCGAGCAGCGACGTTTTCAGTTCCTCATTTTTGCCTGCAATCTACGACGGCATCCTGAAGCTCAAAAAGATGGTTCTGCAGCGCAGCGCGGCCTAGACGCGCGGCACCGGCTGGTAGGCCCTCGCCCGCATGGGGCGTTGACTGTTTGTGAGTCCCTAGGCATTTGTGGTGTGTGTCTAACTCCTCAGCTGGGGTGCAGCGATTGTGCACTCCGGCGCGCCCGCTTGTGCGAAGCAGATGCGCGCCAAGCCAAACGGCCACCACACGCCGCGCAGCTCCTTCATGCCCAAGCCGGCTACCGCGCTCACGCCCACTTTTAAAATCGTCGGGGAGGGGGCCTCCGGCGAAAGCATGCCGGGCAGCAACTCCACCAAGCGCACGGTTCCCGACGCAGGCGCCCGCACGGTCAGCAAGCGCCGCGCCGTGTGCGCGACGCCGCCGAGTAGCGAGGACGAAGAGCAGACCGACCAGCCTCCTATGGCGCGGCCATGCAAGCAGTGGACCAAGACGACGCGGTGTGCCCTCCATGTCGAAACCAAGGTGGGCAGTAGAGAGACTGCGGCCAGCTGGCTCTCCCGTGGCCTCTTTCAGTGCCAGATCGTGCTCCAGACGCCTTCCCAAGCTTCGGCCAGCCTGCCCTCGGCCTATCTGCTCGTGCCGCGCCCGGCCATGTACCCGCCTTGGGTTACCTTTCCACACATCCAGGCTGCCATTTACCTTCTCGGACGACGAGGTCGAGGACGAGGACGACTTAGTGGTGCTCCCGTCCAGCTCTCCCTCGACCTTCCGGGACGACGCGGAGAGCGCGGCGGAGTTTGACCCCTTCGTGCTTGCCGGATCCTCACTCGGATCTGAGAAGCCAACAAAGCTAGACGCGCCCGAAGAGCATCAGCACTTCTTTGCGGACGTCGGCTCCGAGATGGCGCCAAGCTCCGAGTCCATGCCGGCAAACTCCAAGCGCAAGCCCGCTGCGGGCACCGCTGGCCCTTCTGGCCCTTCTGGCCCTTCTGGCCCTGCCACCAAGGCAGCGAAGGCGGCAAAGGCAACGCATGTTGATCATGCGTGCTCGTGCCTGTGCTCCGCGTTTCTGAACTTAGATGTATGCGTTCTGACGGCGGGTCGTTGTGCCGGCGGCACCAGTGTGGTCTGACACTCCGGGCTCGACCCGGACCGGACTTGATGATACTTTATATTTTTGGCGCGTACCGTCGACGATCGTAATGAATGAATGGCAACATTAAAAACTCTAACTGACAACATTATCTCTATGTGTCTGTCTGTCTGTCTGTGTCTGTCTGTGTGAATGTGTCGCTCTCGGGCTCGGCTCGCGTCGAGCGGCGGGCGGGGGCGCCCATGTTTGAGCGCGTTCACTAGTCGTAGTGTTTATAACCGATTGTTTGGCCCGCGTCGTGTTCCGAGAGAGTGTAGTCTTTAGAACCCATCAGAGTCAGTGAAGCTGTCTATCGTATGTTCTTATCTATAATGTATCTACGCCTGCGCTATCGTATGTCGCTGTCCCCGACCCTGGCTGCCCCGACCCAACCCCGAGCCTCCTGGTGCTAGAAGACGACCTTGCCGCCCTGCGCCATCGCGCGCGCTGACGTACGCACCGGCGCCGCCGCCCCGGGTGCGAAGAGCGCCACAACCACCTCCGAGTAGAGTGTCGGCGTTCCCCGGTCCAGCTGGGCGCCTCCCGCCACCGACCAACTCAGCGTCCGCGCCGCGTCATCCCACCGCCACGATGTGGTGCGCACCGCCGCGCCGCCGCCGCCGCCGCCCTGGCTGTCGCTTTGGTAGTCAAGGCTGGTGCCATCGTCTTCAGACAGGACGAACTCGCCGTCGGCCCCGCTGTACACCTGCACCTCGAGCGCGCCGCCCTGCTCGGCAGCACGCTGCACGTCGCCGCCGCCGTGCAGAGGTAAGATGGCACCGCCGCGCACGTAGAGCGCCATCTGCTCGAGCGCCAGTGTCTCGCGCACCGTCTGGCCGCCGTCGAGCGCAGCTGTCGAGTTCCACCGGAACCAGCGCGCCTGGTCAGGGTTAGGATGAGAGCAAGGTTAGGGCTAGGGCTAGGGCTAGGGCTAGGGCTAGGGCTAGGGTTAGGGATAGGGTGGGTTCCAACGGAACCAGCGTACCCCTTCCGGCAGCGGCGCCAGGTAGGTGGTAGATACATTCTCGAGTGGCGGCGGCCGTGCGTTGGTATGTGCCAGGCCGAGGTCCGCGGGCGCGAGCACACCGCCCACCTGGTTAAAGGGGCAAGGGTAAGGGGTAGGGGTAGGGGTAGGGGTAGGGGTAGGGGTAGGGGTAGGGGTAGGGGTAGGGGCAGGGG
>Ga0209302_10001369_pt1 | contig 14154 bp, 12 predicted proteins | sample ArcOceMetagenome_2_FD_187445 | JGI IMG/M metagenome (GOLD analysis project Ga0209302, IMG submission 187445) | Marine eukaryotic phytoplankton communities from Arctic Ocean - Arctic Ocean ARC135M Metagenome (SPAdes) (version 2) | ecosystem: Environmental > Aquatic > Marine > Oceanic | place... | reverse complement strand
GAAACTATGACAAAAATATATTCAGAATATAATAGTAAACTGGTTACAAATGATAATATTATAAACGAACTGAAATCAATAGAAGAACAGATAATTCCCGAATTTACATGTAATAATTCATACGATGTAATTGTAAGCGATGATCAATTCAAATCTCCTATAACAAGTAACTTTAATTTTAGAAACTTTTTTCTAGTAACAGAAGGAAGCATAAAAATACGGTTCATGTCGCATAAACATAATAATAAATTCGACAATGATATTGATTACGAACTTATGCAAAACGTTTCGTCATACGATGTATGGGAAAATCCTGATAAATTACATGTATCTGAAATATCAGCAACAAAGGGAGATATGATATATATACCGCCCTTTTGGTGGTATTCTATTCATTATATAGAACCAACTGTCATTGTTAAATATCAATACCGTACAATTATGAATATAGTTTGTAATTTATATCATTACGCATGTTCGTACGTGACAATATCAAAGATTGAAGAAAATGGTAAAAATAAAGATTTAAAAATAAAACAAAATTGAACTGTTTAATTCTCTCTATACATTGTAAAAGAATATCATGAATCAATATAAGTTATCGATTCATGATAGAGATTATAGTAAATGGACAATATTCGATGCTAACACTCATGAAATGGTGGAGGATATAGATATAAATCCAGCAAAAGAACATTTATTTAATGGCGATATATTTACCTATGATGGCACTAAGACAACACTTATTAATTCACTTGTGAGAAATAGTGTCCAAATTCCAGGTGTATTACTACTTGAAGATAAAATATATGGAAAACATAAGAACAAGTATATTTATAAATGTAGCCCAGACGATAAACATATACCAATATTTCTTATAGCACACGAAGAGAAGCGTATAGGGTTTTCGAAAAGGAAAATAAATAGATATATCACATTTCAATTCAAATCCTGGGATTCAACGCACCCAGAGGCTATTATTAAAAACAATATAGGAAACGTTGAAGAAATTATTAATTTCTATGAGTATCAACTCTTTTGTAAAAGTCTCAATTCTTCCATACAAGGATTTGGAAAAGATGCCAAAAGATCCATAAATCTAATAAATACAAAAAAGACATTTGATGATATTATTGAAAAATATAATATAGAAGAGCGAAATGTATTCATATTTTCCATAGATGGACCAGGTACTCAAGATTTTGACGATGCATTTTCAGTTCAGGAATTTGAAGACAAATGTGTCCTTTCAATATATATTACTAACGTAGCAATATGGATGGATGTTTTAGATCTATGGTCTGCGTTTTCCGAGAGAATTTCTAGTATATATTTACCAGACAAAAAACGACCAATGTTACCTACGATACTCTCAAATATATTGTGTTCACTATATAAAGGTGAAAAAAGAATAGCTTTAGCTATGGACATCCATATTCAAAACAACAGCATTATTGATATACAATACTCAAATGTTGCTATCGTAGTGAACGAAAATTATTTATACGACGATATTAATACGAAAAATAAACACTTTGGATTGTTAGAGAAATACGCGAATATTTTACAAAGTATTCATAAGTTATCAAATAAGATGAATGACAGTAAAGAGATTGTAGCATATTTGATGATGTTTATGAATTACCATACCTCTAAAATATTTATTGAAAATGATTGTGGTATATTTCGTTCTATTTCAGAATCTGAAAAATCAATTCCTAAAGAAGTTCCTACACCGCTACATAACTTTATAAAAATATGGAATACTTCTTCTGGAAAATATACACTTGAAAAATCAGATTCACATGAACTGATTGGGGTTGATTCGTATATACACATTACATCTCCCATGAGAAGACTTATAGATTTACTCAATATAATATCCATTCAACGGGTTTTCAGTCTGTATACATTTTCATCAAATGCTGATACTTTCTATGATAATTGGGTCAATAAATTGGACTATATAAACACTACTACGCGTTCTATTCGGAAAATACAGTTGGATTGTAATCTATTGAATTGGTGTAATCGTCAGACAGAATTAAATACAAAAACATATCAAGGTTATGTATTTGATAAATTGGATAGAAATGACGGGCTATTTCAGTATATTGTCTACATACGTGCTATAAATATGGCATCTAAAATTACAGTAAGATATGACCTGCCAAATTATTCACAACATGACTTTTCATTACATATGTTTAATAAAAAGGATTCATTTAAAAAGAAAGTTCGGCTCCATTTACATTCTGAACAAGCTGGCTCTTACGTTGAGTCATAACCAAAATATAATTACGGATAGTACGTTTAAATAATAATTTCAATGGTGAAAACATTCCACATACAATTTCAGAGGCTTTTACCTGGTACTTACTTTGTACTGTTTCATATATAGCACCATGATATATCTCTTCAGTTGACCATGTATCGACATTTTCTTCCGATTTGATGTATTCTATACTTTTCGCTACATACATTAACTCATTGAGTTTTAACTTACTTAAATCCATTTAAAAAATATAGACATATTTTTTTCTAATTTATACTTTATTTTATACTTTAATATCAAATTTACATTAGATGTATAGTGATTGTTGAAGAATTATATATTTCAATGTTGTATCCGAAATTTTACTTAATTTTTCAGACAATTGTATATTTCCAATATACTCGCATGCTCCAATACACTCATTGGCTACATTGTTTATTTTTAATATGGCTTTTACAAACTCTCCAATAAATACATTCTTTTCCATTAATATATTTGTAATATTTACACAATCCTCTTCATCTTTTGCACTACACCAATCATATGATTCATCAATTAAATCGTAATGTACATCTACATGGCTTCCTGTATGAATTCCATAATGGTTTTCTAAATCAATATATTTGTTTGACATATCTTTATAATCTTTCATAATGCTACTAATACTATTTTTAGAAGTGGTATGTTGTTTATAGTCTTCCGCTACAGATATGTTAGAGAAACAGCTCATGAATCCAACTAATTCATTTACAGTTAGCTCTTCCAATTTTCCTTCATAAATTAGTTCTGCCATAATTAAACTATTACATTCGTTAATATTAGATGCTATTTTGCCTTTTAATGTCAATTGATATTTATCATCTTCATCTTTTTCGATGAATCCATTTTCATGAAGGATATTAAGAACAATATTGATATTATCCATCACATAACTATTTACACCATCCATTGATTTTTTGTTTCTTTCAATCTCAATATCGGTTTCTTTCAACTTCTTTATAACTTCGTAATGACGATTAAATTGCTTTCCGTAAGCATCTTCAATCTGTTTAATTTTGTTATAGGCTAATTTTTTCTTTTTATTGTTGAGATAACTTATAGTTTTGTTTATTTCAATATATTCATTGATAGGCTCTAGTTGAATATTTGAAATGAGTATATCCGATTTATATTTGTCAGCAAGTGTTTCTAATTCGCTAATTTGATACTGAAATCCATTTATAGTGTTTGACAATTCATCTCTTAACATACTAGATTCTACATATTCGCTATAGCTTACTTTATTTAAAGCAATCAGATTGAGCAACAAACTATATGATATTTTAAACTTTGATTGTAATATTTGAGGTTTACCTGATAGGATTGTTTTATATTCCATAAGAGATACGTTTTCTCTAAACATATTATTGCAATGAATTACATGACCAAGTGTGTCTAGACCACGCCTACCTGCTCTTCCCGCCATCTGTGTATATTCGTGACTTAATAAATGTCTATGTCCGCCAGAAGTATATTTAGATAGTGCTGTGAATACTACAGTTTTTGTAGGCATGTTAATTCCCACAGCAAATGTTTCAGTAGCAAATAATACCTTAATATAACCGCGTCCAAATATAATTTCTACCATTTCTCTCAATATAGGCATCATACCGCTATGATGAATCGCTACACCTTTTTCCATAAGTGAAACTAAATCAATATATTCTTTCAAAACCTTGTATTCTTTATAGTTGGGAAGTTTCCTAATAATATTATCACATTCATTTGAAATGATGGATGGGACATGAGCATCATCGTAGCCAAATAAGTTGACAGTGATTTGATTGGCATATTTTTCCACGTTCACTCTTGAAAATACGAAGCATATACCAGGTAACATTTCATTTTGATACAAATAGGTTATCAACGAATTGAGTATATGTCCGGGTTTTGTGTAACTTTTTTTTTGATGCATTAAATTGATAATCTTATTTGATGATAATATAGTCTCTTCGTGTATCCCAGAGGCATCTTTAATAATCTGTGGAACACGGATAAATTTTTTGATCTCTTTTTCCTTATCTTTATCCTTTAAAATTTTGAATAGGTGCTCCGTAGAATTAATATATGTGTAGTGTTTTAAAGGCACTACGCGATGCTCAGTTCCGGTAAGAATCACATTCTTATTAGAATCTTTATGTCTATTTTCACACCAGTTTGCAAATTTTTCTGGTTTATCAATAGTAGCGGATAACATGACCATAGATATTTGTTTAGGTAGCATTAGTATAGTTTCTTCCCATACTTTCCCCCTATCGGCATCATTAATATAATGAATTTCGTCAAATATAACACATGCTAAATCTATATCAATATCCATCTCAAAATTAAGCGCACTAGTAGCAACAGTACTTTCTTGTAAACGCTTATATAAGTGATTTTGTAGAATTTCTGTGGTCATGATTAGTAAATTCGCATCCGGGTTGAATTTAATGTCACCTGTCAATATACCTATTGAATAATTAGGAAATTTTTTAGTAAAGTCGTGATATTTTTCATTTGAAAGGGCTTTAATTGGACTAGTATAGATTACTCTCTTCCCTCTAGAGCAAAAGTAATCAATCGCAAATTCTGCTGGTAAAGTCTTTCCTGATCCAGTATGTGCCGTTACTAAAACATGATCTCCTTTTACGATACCCTCAATAGCATGTTTTTGAAAATCGCTCAATGGGAAAGGAAATTTATTAAAATGGGAATTAATTTCATCGTCGTCATTATTATATTTGTCTTTACATACGATAACCATAATTTATATATTACAGGGAGTGTCTATACATTTTATTCAATTTTATTATTATTGATAACAAAAATTAATATATTTACATATTTCATATGGAAGATACCGACATTAAATCCAATGAACAAAACACATTTTTAACGCATATGTTAAATTTTGACGAACCTACAAAAAATGAACTATCAAACATTACGCAATATTCTCTTTTAGCAATAATTCCTGTTGTGGCACTTAACAAACTTATGAAAAAATACATTCCGGCGGCGGATGAAGATAAAGGATCATTAGAGATTGTATTTGAAATCACTATACAAATGTTACTTTTATTCTTTGGCTTATTTTATATTCACAGACTTGTAACATTCTTAAAACCTAATAGTGCTAAAGAATATCCCGATTTCTCAATTATTTCTATAATACTTGCCGTATTATTGATTACATTAAGTATACAATCTAAGTTAGGTGAAAAATCTAATATTCTTGTAGAGAGAGTAAATGAAGTATGGAACGGCGAAACATCTCTAAAACCCGAGCCAAAAAAAAGGGCTGAAATCGCAAAACCTAAACTTGAACGCCCACCCATTCAACCAGCACAGGTACCTCAAAATGTACAACAATCGCCACAGGAACAACAGGAATTACCAAACTATAATTTGATGTATCATAATACTGCCAGTCAAGGGTACGAAGATACGCAATTATTAGCAGCAAATGAAGCTTTAGGAGGTAGTTCATACGGATCTATGTTTTAGAGGTGTAAACGAATCTATATATTCATCAAACTCAAATAGTAAACGATGGTATTTATTATAAAATTGAAAATACTTAAACCTAATTTTACAATTATATTATAAATGGTAACCATTACTAAGTTTGAAGAACAATACCTGTTTGCTAAAATGTCATCAATTAAAGCTATACATTCCGGAGAAAACATCGTTCTATGGGGTTCAGGAGCAAATGGAAAATCATATCTTATTCGTGATTTAAAAAAAATCATTTCAGATAATGATTACCAATCAATTCCAGGACCTTCGTGCGGAGATAAAAGTGATTATGTTATGAATATGTTAGAAAATAGTGATAAGAGTAAATGGATTATGGCTATTAATGATATTCAACATATCCAGTCTACATTAAAAAAGCATTCTTTCGTATTTGTAAATATGAATGAATTCGTATATCCAAAATACGCAACACTACGCTCTGGTAGAACAATTAATATTTAATTATTTATTTACACCTATCGGAAAAGAAAAAATGAGACAAACTAATTTGAAAATATAATAAAATGATATAAATTTTTTTATTATGTAATAAGTGTTAATATTTCTCAAAAAAACAATTTAATAATTATACAATACTAATTATAATACTAATTTTATGTTTAAAAATCTTTTGAAAATTAATGCCATGTATGGTGCTCAAAATTATAATCCGTTACCTGTTGTACTAAAACAAGGATATGGAATATATTTAGTAGACGTTTTTGGAAAAAGGTATATAGATTTTTTATCGTCGTATGGAAGCGTTAACCAAGGACATTGTCATCCAAAACTTATTAAAGTGATGAACGAACAATCTACAAAACTAACACTTTGTAGTAGAGCATTCCATAGTGAAAGTTTGATTAGATTTTATCAACATATGCATTCAACTTTTGGGTACGATAAATGTTTGCCCATGAATACTGGCGTAGAGGGTGGCGAAACCGCTTTAAAATTAGCACGATTATGGGGGTATCAAGCGAAACATATTCAGAAGAATAAAGCGGTAATACTTATGGCGCAACATAATTTTTGGGGTAGAACAATTACCGCATGTTCGTCTTCTACAGATCCGTTATGTTACACACATTTTGGTCCGTATACACCAGGATTTGATATTGTAAAATACAATGATATTGATGACCTCCATGAAAAATTTTCAAAAAACCCGAATATAGTTGCTTACATGGTAGAACCCATTCAGGGGGAAGCTGGTATTATACTACCAACAAATGACTATCTAAAAAAAGTGAGAAAATTATGTAACGAATATAACGTTTTACTTATATGCGACGAAGTTCAAACCGGTATAGGTAGAACTGGAAAAATGTTAGCTTCTGACGTGTATGGTATTCGTCCTGATATTCTTATTTTAGGAAAGTCATTAAGTGGCGGAATGCTCCCTATTTCATGCGTTTTAGCTGACAATAATATAATGGATCTAATTAAACCAGGTATGCATGGTTCCACATATGGAGGAAATCCACTGGCATGTGAAATAGCGATGGAATCATTAGATATAGTAAAAGATGAAAATTTATTACCAAACGCAAAAACTATGGGTATTATGTTCAGAGGCGAATTAGATATATATAAAGGAAATCAAGTAAAAGATATACGAGGAGTAGGATTAATGAATGCTATAGAATTCCATACAGCTGGACATGCTGATATATTTGTAGATTCGTGTATGAATAATGGACTATTGACAAAAATCACGCGCGATAAAACTGTTAGAATGTGTCCACCTCTCATCATTACTAAATTTCAAATGAGTAAAAGTTTAGATATCATCGAAAATGCTATCAACAAAATTTAGTTTTCATATTGGTAAAAATACTTAAAAATATTGTTCATACATAATATAACCATCGCCATATAACAATGAGTGATATTAACTTACTCCTCAATGCGTTAGAAAATGATAATAATGAAAATATTTTTCAACAAACATCAAAGGAGATCAATGATATTAAATTAAAATTATTTAATGAATTAATGATTCCTAAGGAAAATATTATAACATTAATGACAGATTTAAAAGAGTATTTGTACGTAGATGAGCTTCCAGATATGAAAACGGGTAGTTTTATAAAGTGGATATCATTAACAACGCCAGATAAAATTAAACTAACTAAAGGGGCTATTATATGCGATATAATAATAGCCGAGACAGGAGCTGTACTTAAATGCAAGAATTTTAAAAATAGTTTTATGTTCATAAATATCGATAAGGCATTAGTATTTCGTAAATTGACCAATCAAGAAAAAATACTTATTTCGGTATCAAATTATTTAAATGTGTAAATGTGTACAATTTATATGAAATTACGAATGTGTCTTAGTTTTCTTTGTTCTCATATGACTATTTTTTATTTTTCGTTTCAGATGAACTAGACTTTTATGTATTGATTGAGTATTCGGCAATTCTTTTAGCTTAGCAATCACGTTATGACTACATGTATTACATACAACAAATAGTTGCTCATTGTAGTGTGGAAATGTCATCTGACAACGGTTACCATTACACACAAAATCATTACAACCATTACATACTAAGATGTTTTCTGTATTGTGACAATTTTTACACACCATATTGCTAGTAATTTCTAGTATTATATTTTATTTACTATAAACTACTCTATAATTTCTAGTCAATTTTTTAAAGCGTACATAATCACCAATATAAATATTTTTTATCTGAATTTATCAACATAAAAAATATTCAATGGCCATATATTTATTTAAAATCTTTTAAATTTTCTAAATCTTTTAAATTTTAGTTTTGGTTTTGGTTTTATTAGAACACTAGGTACCTTAATAGGTATTTTCGGAATTCTAGGTATAGCAACAGTCTGTATAACAGGAGGCCTTGTTAGTATTTCGCGTCTGTTCAAATTGAACTTTGATGGTATTTTCGGCACGGATTCAACATTAGATCTAAGAGCAGATAGTGATTTTATTGTAGGTTTTGCTGGTCCACGTCCGGTCATTTTATCGGATATTGTATCGGATAACGTATCGGATAATGTTTTTCTATTCAGCGTTCGGATGTGTGATTTGTTATGTTCATTATCGAATAGTTCTTCAAGTTCGCTAGATTCAAATTGTTCATACATTGAAAATCCCTTAAATATTAAATATACTACCATAATACCAACAAAAATCATAAAAAGAGTAACGTATTTTTTACGTAGAAGTTGATTAACCATTTTACTGAATTTCATACTGAATTTCATACTATATATAATATATGTATATTATTTTATATTACTTTAATTTATGGAGTTCGCAAAATTATCACAGAAAGATTATTCTAAAATATTGAAATTCTATAAAGTTGACACATCAAGTGATACCTATAAGAGAAAAGATAAGAGAAAGGTATTAGCCGAAAAAATATTAGCAAATAAGTTATGTAAATGTATTAAAACCGTAAACAAATACACCAATAAAAGAGGAAATTCTAAACGTACGCGAAAGCAAAAGAAGGACATGAAACAAAGCCAAATAAATGCTATACGTATTTGCAGAAATTCAGTAATCACTAGAAAAAAACTGGCTAGTTTCGGATACACGTGCAAAAATAAGCCGACACTGAGAAGAAAAAAAGGGAAGTCGTATAAACTTCTAAAGCGCATGTAGCATACATGATTTATTTTTTGATCTGAAAATAGATTAAACGTAATTCATTATATAATATATATTTAATATAATGAACGGGAACAATATCAACAATTTAGGTAAAGTTGAAAAAAATCAAAAGGTAATGTCTGGCGAATGTATATTTCCTTTTCAGCAAAAAGGTATCACGTATAATGAGTGTGTTACAACTGATAAAGGGCCTATTTGTGCTACAAGTGTAAGTAAAAAAGGCACTCTAAAAACATATGGGTATTGTAATAAGTTAGAAACCGCTACAGTTTTGTCCAAAAAGAAAACTATGAAGCGAACAATATCCGATAATGAATCGTATTCGATACAAAAAAAAGAATGTGATAATTTATATATGAAAGCTAAATTAATACAAGATGAATTAGATGCGTGTCAACTTCAACTGAAAAAAATGGAAACATCTATTGAAAATGAACCAGATAATGAACCAGATAATGAACCAGATAATGAACCTTCAGATGTTGCGCCTACCAATACGGATAAAATACGATTGAATGAGAAATTCGCAACAATTATGTCGAAAATGAATAATATCCATGTTCGTAAAGGAGAACCGTTTAGAGCACGCGCATATAAAAAAGCAGAAGAAACTATTTTACTACAAGCTGAAAGCATATTTGACTATTCTGAGTTGAAAGGAATTTCAAATATTGGAGAAGCCATATTACTTAAGCTTAAAGAGATACAAGAAACAGGAACATTGAAATATATAGAACGAGAGCAAAATAATCCAGTTCAAATTTTTACACAAATATATGGGATTGGCCCAAAGAAGGCAGAATCGCTCATTTCAAAAGAAATCACCACATTGGAGCAATTAAAAGAAAATACTGACTTACTTAATGATAACCAGAAAATTGGATTAAAATATTTTGACGATATTAGTAAAAGAATACCCAGAGAGGTTATTGATAAATATAAAACAGTATTTGAAAATGAAGTACAAGCCATTGGAAAGGATATTCAACTAGAGATAGTGGGAAGTTATAGACGCGGTACAGAGTCTTCAGGAGATATTGATGTAATCATATCCAGCCCAAATAACGACGAATCTATATTTTCTGAAGTATTAAATAGATTGAAACAATCCGATATTATTATAGAATTCTTATCTAAAGGCAAGTCCAAAAGTTTGACCATCGCAAAAATCAATGACGATATTCCACGACGCGTTGATTTTTTGTATACATCCACTCATGAATATGCTTTCGCAAAACTATATTTTACTGGAAGTATGGGATTTAATACTGTAATGAGACATCGTGCTCTTCAATTTGGATACTCGCTAAACGAACACGGTATATCTAAAATGAATGGAAAAGAAAAAGGGAGCAAAGTTCCTATTGAGTTTCCTGATGAAAAAGCAATATTTGATTTTTTGAAAATGGAATATAAAGAACCTACTGATAGAAAAGATGGACGAGCAGTTATTTCCATCACCGGTAATCCGATAATTACGCAAAAGAAAATATCGCAAAAGGCAAATATCATCAAAAAAGATACCCTATCTGTTATAAAACCAACACCTGCGCAAAATATTAAATCTAACGTTTCTATCAAACAACAAACGTTACCCGCATCAACCGATTTTATTGATAAATTTAGAATGAAAGGAGTTCAACATTTAAATTCATCCACTGAACAGGAATTGATAAATATTATCAAAGAAGCTAATGATTCATTTTTTAATGACGTTTCTATTTTAACTGATAGCGAATACGATATTATCAAAGAATATACTGAACAAAAATATCCTAAGAATAAAGAATTGGAAAATATTGGCGCCCCTGTTATAGAGAAAAATAAAGCAACCCTTCCATATTTTATGGGCTCTATGGATAAAATTAAACCGGATACAAACGCTATTGATAAATGGAAACAAAAATATAAAGGACCTTATGTTATATCAGCAAAATTAGACGGGGTTAGTGGATTGTACTCCACTGAAAATAATGAGCAAAAATTATATACCCGGGGAAATGGAACTGTAGGACAAGATATAAGCTACTTAGTCCCACATTTAAGGTTACCAAAAGACAACAATCATACTATGCGTGGGGAATTTATTATAGATAGAAATATATTTGAGGAAAAGTATAAATCCAAATTTTCAAATCCCAGAAATTTTGTATCAGGAGTTATCAATTCAAAAACTATAGATGTTAAAAAATTAAATGATATTGAATTTGTCGCCTATGAAATTATTGAACCGAATATATCTCCATTATCACAAATGACGAAACTTGATACTATGGATGTAACCACAGTTAAATACCAATCTAGCGATACCATATCTAATGACATGTTGTCTGAAATATTGGTAGAGTGGAGAAACAAATATAAATATGAATCGGATGGAATTATTGTTACAGATGATCATATTCATGAAAGAGTTAATAAAAATCCGGAACATTCATTCGCTTTCAAAATGGTTCTCTCAGAACAAATGGCGGAAGCAAAAGTTATTGATGTTATTTGGAACGTCAGTAAACATGGGCTTCTAAAACCCAAAATTCAAATTGAACCTATCGTTCTTGGAGGCGCTACAATTCAATACGCCACCGCACATAACGCATCCACTGTTGTAAATAAACAACTTGGGATAGGGGCTATTGTTAAGATCATTAGAAGCGGGGATGTTATTCCATACATTATGGAAACCATTGTTCCGGCGGAAAAAATTAAAATGCCGGATGTAGACTATGTATGGAATGATACACATGTTGATATTGAACTCGCTAATAAAGAAAATAATGAAGAAATTACTCAAAAAAATGTTACCAATTTCTTTACTGGAATTGAAGTTGATGGTCTAAGTAGTGGCAATATATCTAGAATCATCGCAGCAGGATACAACAGCGTGTTTAAAATAGTGAAAATGAATAAAGACGACTTTCTTAAGGTTGAGGGATTCAAAGATAAACTAGCAACCAAAATATACGAAAGCATACACGCAAAACTAGCAATCGCAGATTTATCCACTATTATGGCAGCGTCAAATATTTTTGGCCATGGATTCGGAGATAGAAAAATGAAACTTATCATGACGGAATATCCTGATATTATGACTTCTACAGATACACTGGAAGATAAAATTGGAAAACTTGCTAACGTTAAAGGGATGGCGAAAAAAACAGCGGTTAACTTTGTAGACAAAATATCACAGATGAAAGAGTTTTTAGCACAAATTGATATGAATCATAAATTGGATTTGAAAATAACCAACAAAACACATACTTACGATACAGAACATATACTTTATGGTAAATCTATTGTCTTCACAGGGGTACGAGAAAAACAGGTGATGGAAAAATTAGAAAATATATACAATGTTAAACTATCATCGGCTGTTTCAAAAAATACATTCGCAGTTATTACTAAATCAAAAGACGACGTCAGTGGCAAATTATCAAAAGCCAGAACACTACATATTCCCATATTTGAAATTGATGAATTTAAAAAGGAATATTCATTATGAACATAATAATCTAACCATTAGTATTATTTTATGATATATATATTTTTATTAAATATATCATATACTCATACCATTATCACCCACTCATACAATTATCTTTTTTACTAATTGTGAAATTATTTTATTGTCTTCGCGAGGATCTTTTAATACTTCGGATATTGTTTTTACGTATTCGTCGGGATTATTTTCCATATAAGGCATTGCCTGAATACTTTTCTTTGTAAGCGTATCTAGAGCACTTTTTATCTTTGGGTTATGCTTCTCTTCCTTCTCCCATTTATCATCATCCTTCACATAAATAATTTCCTTCTTAATATCACTACAATGCACAGGACGCTTCACTATTTCCATGGTGTTTAGCTTATCTATGAGTATGTTGGCCATTCCATTTGTTTGGCCTTTATCGCCGTAATGCTTCATATCCTCCAAAGATAACTGAATCGATTCAATGAAATCGGTCATATTCATAGCGTCTTTACATTGCTCGTTCAAAAACATGTTAATATTAAAAGTATTACTGTTATCAGTATGGTTTGGTTGTAATACGGGAATTATATCTATAATTAAATCTTTTATCAGAGGAATCAACTGTTTTACCAGGTCTGTATTATATTCTTTAAGTATTTGCTTTTCTGGATCAACAAACATCTCTGATATTTCTTGATTTTCTTTGCTCTCTGTATAAGTGCATTGTTTTCTATGGACACATAATCCTTGTCTATGTTTATATTTTTTTCCACAAATACATATATATAATTTCTTTAATTTTGAGTCATCATTTTGGTAATCATTTTTGTAATCATTTGTAATCATTTTATGTTTACGTGTGGATAAATGTTTGTTCCATTCGCTCAATTTACTACATCCATAGTAACAACTATTACATGTATATTTTTTGGAGATTTTCGGAGATTTAGATGTCATTATATTATAGTGACATAAAAATCTCCTAAACCTTTTCATAATTAATTAATAAAAAAGGTATGGTAACAAATTGTTTATTCTGAAATGGAAATAAGAGCGTTATGCTCACAACCAACTTTTTTGCAAAAAAGAGAGATTTATTCTTCAAAATATTTTAACAAACACTAGTTTTAGTTTTATTTTTCATCAAAAAATATCAAAAAAAAATAAAAAAGTTGAATCTATCATTTATCAGTATTCATGTCTACGCTTACTTTTG
>Ga0209302_10001367_pt1 | contig 14160 bp, 3 predicted proteins | sample ArcOceMetagenome_2_FD_187445 | JGI IMG/M metagenome (GOLD analysis project Ga0209302, IMG submission 187445) | Marine eukaryotic phytoplankton communities from Arctic Ocean - Arctic Ocean ARC135M Metagenome (SPAdes) (version 2) | ecosystem: Environmental > Aquatic > Marine > Oceanic | place... | reverse complement strand
GGCTACAGTGTGTCCATCACGACAGCAGCCAGGAGAAAGAGTAGACTGCCGCGCATCGCAGTCGTCGGCCGACGATCGGCGACGAGCAAGTCATCTCGGCGATAAACACGGAACGAGATCCTATCACCGAGGCTCAGTGACACATATATGTCATATCCTCCCATGAACCTGCACGCCCTGTGAAATGCCGTGTGCGTGCATTTTTCACAATGCAATTCAAGCATCAAGGTCGGTGGTCGCGTCCGTAGTTTGTGAGGCAGAACAGACACGAATTTAAAAAAGGGCTACAGAGAGTGTGAGCGAGACGTCCATACTTCAGCAGCCACGTTTCGTGAGTATAGTGATACGTGCGCGTACGTACGGTACGCCTGTCCTCGCCGGCTCGTCAGATCTCAGAACATCTGGTCGGCCTCGTCCCCCTTGGCCGTGTCGTCGAAGCTCATGGCGAGCCACTTGTGCGTGAGGCCTAGGTACTCGTGCTCGTCGAGCGAGAGGGGCTTGCCGCGCTGCAGGCCGAGGTCGACCTCGCCGTGCGAGTCGCGGTAAGGCGTGGGCAGCAGGAGCAGCCGGCCGTTGCGCACGAGCACGACGCTGCTCGAGTTGGTGAGTAGGAAGAGCGAGGTGCCCGCCCCGCACGACTGCGCGTGCTGCCCCGCGCACACGCAGTGGCTGCGCAGCGTGTCGTGGCCGCACACGCACGCGCCGCACGCGAGGCAGAGGGCGCGCGACGCGGGGGCGGTGCCGCAGACGGCGCAGTGCCGCTTGAGCGAGGCGTGGAAGAGCTGCTCGAACGTGGGCGGCAAGGGGCGCAGCCGCAGCGCGGCCGGCACGGCGCGCGGCAGGAGGGGCGCGGCGGGCGATGCGGGCGCGAGCGGCAGCTGCAGCACGGGGCGCTCGAGCGAGCAGAGCGCGAAGTGCGGCGCGCCGAGCCGCCACAGCGCCGCGGCGTGCTGCGTCACCGCGGCGAGGGAGGCGCGCAGCAGGGCCTGCAGGGTGTGCAGCGCGGCGGGGAAGTGCAAGCCCGCGGCCAGCAGGCTTGCCGTCGCCACGCAGTGCACGCTGCCCTCGCCGCCCTCGCCGCCCTCGCCGCCCTCGCCGCCACCCTCCCGGCCGTTGGCGCGTGGCGGCCGCGGCGCGGCGCTCAGCGTGAGCAGCAGCTGGCGCACGTTACTCAGTAGCTCGCGGCCGTGCGCGAAGACGAGACGGCAGAGCGGTGCGTCCTCGGCGAGCGACGAGCCGCCCAGCTCGGCGGCGGCGGAGCGTAGGCGCTCCTCCCACGCTGCGGCGGAGCGCGCGCCTGCGCAGCAGAGCCCCGCGACACCCTGCAGCGCTGCTGCGCCCAGCGCGGCGAGCAGCGCGTGCGGCGCGGCGGCGGCGCCGTGCAGCACGAGCAGCTCGACGAAGAGCTGAAAGGGTGAGGCGCATAGCAGCGCCGCCAGCCGCCGCGGCCGCGCCTGCTCGGCTGGGTCGGAGGGCGCCGAGGCGGAGGCGGCGGCGGCGGCGGCGGGGGCGGCGGCGGGGGCGGCGGCGGCGGCGGAGGCGGCGGCGGCGGCGGCGGTGGCTGCTGTGGCGGCGGCGGCTGGCTCGCCAAGCTTGCGCTTCCCCTTCCTCGTGGAGCGCTCCGCGACGGGCGCGGCGGCGGTGGGCACGGGCGCGGCGGCGGGCGCGGCGGGCGCGGCGGCGGCGGCGGTGATCGCGAGCAGCTCGCGCAGCGTGACCGAGGCGGTGCGCGGCGCGGCGCGCGCGATCATCCAGAGCGCGCGCAGGGCCGCCGACGCGTTGGGGCGCTCGAGCGCGCTCGCCTCGGCCGAGGCAGCGGAGGGCGGTAGCCGCGAGAGCACGTCCGTCAGCCGCGCGTTGTGCGCGAGCACGGCGGCGGGCATGCGCAGCGCGCGCCAGTCCCGTTCGTCGATGCTCATCTGGGGCAGCCGCAGGAGAGTGCACGCCGCCAACGTGGTGAAGGACTCGATCTGCCGCCGCAGCGGCACGCTCGGCGCGCCGGGCCGCTCCGGCGTCGCTGCGCCCTCCTCCGGGGCGTAGCTGGCTGCAACGTGCGCCGCCCAGGCCGCAGTGTCCGGCACGGTCGGCGTGAGAAGGTGCGCGTCGGCGTCGGCGTCGAGGGTGGGCAGCTCAATGGTGGGCGGCTCGCACGAGGCCACGGGCAGCAGCACGTTGGCGAGGCGGCGGCAGACGGGGCAGAGGAACTCGCCCCGCTGCGGCCTGGCGAGGCCCTCGCCTTCGAAGCTCTCCTGCATGGCGACGCGCCGCAGCAGGCCGTCCATGTAGTTCTGCCAGCACGTGAGGTGCGCGGCGTGGCCGCACGTCGTGAGCAGTAGCCCAGGCGAGAGCCCCGACACTAGCCCACCCTCGTGCCGCAGCTTCCTCGCCTCGGCGGGCGGCGGCACGTCGACGAAGGCGCGCCTCGCGGCGGCGCTCCTCCTCGCAGCGGCGGCCCTCAGGGGCGAGTCGCTGGGCGGCGGCGGGCCCAGCAAGTTCGGGTCGCTGCCGTCGTCGTTGAGGCCGGGGAGCGGCCACGTGCACAGGCGACCGTGCTCGGGCGCGTCGTCCTCGAGCTCGTCGTCGTCGTCGTCGTCATCGTCGCCGTCGTCCATCGCGAGCGGGAACTGCTGCTCCATCATCGTCATCGCGTCCTCGCCCTCGCCGTGCAGCAGCGACAGCATCATCTGCTCGGCGTCGGCGCTCAGCCCGCCCAGACGCTCCTCGGCCTCGCTGCCCCACTCGCCCTCCTCGCCCTCCTCCATCTCCTCGTCCTCGTCCCCCGATAGCAGCTGCCACTCTGCAAACGCCCTGCCCGCCGCAGCCCTGCCAGCCGGCGAGAGCTCGGCCAGCCGCGCCGCCGCCGCCGCCGGCCCAGCGCGGGCGGCCCTCACGAAGGCAGCCGCACCCTCCCGCCGGCTCTCGAGAGCCGACTCGCGCGCCTCGCCCTCCGCTGCGGCCACCCTCGCCGCCTCCTCCTCCGCCCGCGCCGCCGCGGCCGTCGCGGCCGCCTTCGCCACCGCAGCCGACGCCACCGCCGACGCCACTGCCGACGGCCCCAGGAGATGTGCCACCATCCCCGACACCCTCGCCGCATGTGGCATGGGTCTCTCCGCCTCCTCACCTGCCCCGGCCGCTTCCGACGTGGAAGAGGAGGACCGCCCTCGGCGCCGTACAGGCGGCCTTTCCCCAGCCTCCCGCTCGGCCGCCGCCTCAGCCTCCGCCTCGACCTCCGCCGCCTCGGCCTCCGCCGAAATGGCGAGGGCCTCGGCAAGCGCCGCCGCTTCCGACGCCTCCGCCGCCGCGTCGGCCGCCTCCGCCGCGATGGTCGCCGCAAGCCCGCCACCCAGCTCCGCCGCTAGCGCCGCCGCCTCCGCCGCCTCGTCCTCCTCGTCCTCCTCGCCCTCATCCGACTCGTCGTCGTCGTCGCCGTCAGACTCGTGGGACGAGGAGGCGTAGGGGCCAGGCGCGTAACCGTGCGAGAGGCCGTTGGCGGAGGCGTAGCTCGAGCCGCCGATCCGGTCGGTGCCGCACGCCGCGCAGCACGTTGCGGCCGGCTCGTTGAGCAGTGTGCACACCGAGCACGCCCATTGCGCCGCCTCCCCCTCCCCCTCGCCCTCCTCCACCACCTCCACCTCCTCGTCCTCCTCGTCCTCCTCGTCCTCCTCGACGGCCTCGACCATCTCCTCACCAGAGTGCCACGGCAGCGTGCCACCGTTGCCAAACTCCCGTGGGAGGCGACGATGGCCACGCGGCGGCACGCCATACTGCATCATCTCGCTAAACTCCATCTCCCCGCGGCGCGCCCGGCCAAACCCTGCCAAGTCGCCCCCCCGGCCATCGCGGCCATCGCGGCCTCCGAGGCGCCCCATCTCGGCGCGGAGGGAGGCTGCGCCATAGGAGAACTCGTCGCCGCGCCGCCGCTTCTTGCTCAGCTCGGGCGGCGGCGCGCCCGCGCCCGTCGTGCCGTCGGACCAGCTGCCCTCCGCCTCGGGTTGCGACACGTCGCCCTCCTCCGCCGCAGCCGCCACGCGTCCCATCTGCACGTCGGCGTCGTTGACGTTGGCCCGCCACGCTGACGGGCCGGCCTTCACCTTGGCCGCCTCCGCCAGCTTACGCAGCGAGGCGAGGCAAGACTTGACGAACTTGGCGTGCGGCTTGAGCGCCCCCGTGGGCACCTGGAGCGCAATCTCGAGGTGGCGCACCGCAACGTCGAGCGTGGGGGGCGAGCCGCTCTCTTCTCCACTCCGATACAGTCTGCTCAGCTCAGTGACCACAGTGCGGGGAGACACCTGGCAGAGCAGGGCGGCGCGGGGGGCGTGAGTAGCGTAGCCACAGGCTGCGGCGGCTGGCGGGCAGCAGGGCTGGGTTGAGGGCCGGTGTGCGCAGGGCAGCGAGGGAAACGTGGGCAGGGGAAGGGCTGGTGGGCAGCGAGGTGTGTGTGTCGTGGGGCGTGCCGTCTCGGGCAGCGAGTAGGAGCCCTCCAGGTCGGGCAGCCCGGCGAGCACCGCGGCGCCCGCCTCCTCGCCCTCGCCCTCGCACGCATGGCACTCGGACAGCGCGCGCGAGACGGCCGCCTGCCGCCGGCGCACCGCCGGCGTCGCCAGCCGCTGGCGGCACGAGCGACCGATGAGGCCGGCGAGGCGCGGCTCGCCATGCTCGTCGGGCGCGCAGAGCCCGTCCTTGCACAGCACGCAGACCGCATCGTCGCCCAGCAGCGAGGTCAGGTGCGCCTGCTCGGCCGCCTGCCTCGCCTGCCCCGCCGCCGACGGCGCTTCCGACGCCGGGCGTGTCGGTTCGGCCTCCTCGGCCTGGCCCGACCCCTCGGCGAAGTGCGCCTGCTTGGTGGCGAGGCTTGCCATCAGCCGCGCGCGCCCCGCCTTGGCCTGCTGCCTCCGCTTCTCGCGCGCCTCGAGTACCGACGTCTCGTCGCTCTTCTTGGACGCCTCCGCCTCGGCGAGGCGTTGCCGGCAGCTGGCGACGTGCGCGGCGAGCGGCGGCGAGACGTCCGTGGCGCGGATGAGCAGCTGCTCGAGGAGGGCGCGCTGCGATGCGGGCAGCTGCGCCGCACTGTCGAGGCGCACGAGGCACTCGGCGAGACTACGCCCGGCGTCGCCGCCGCTGCCGCTGCGGTCTGCGCCGTCCCCGCCGCTCGTCTCCGCGTCCATGTGCTCGCCGAGCCGCGCCAGGTAGCGCGCGCCGGCCTCGCTCGGCGTCGGCGCGGCGGCGGCGGCGTGCTGCACGGCGAGCGCAAGCATGTGCAGCGCGAGGCCGCTCAGCTCGGAGGAGGCGCGCGCGTTGGAGAGGGCGGCGCGCAGCATGCCAAGCAGCTGCTCGCTCAGCAGCAGCCCGCCCAAAGAAGGCAGGTAGCCCAGCCCCGCCGCAGAGGTGGCGAGCGATGGCAGCACGGGCGGCGGCGCGCGCGTGCCGTGCGAGGGCGTGTCGGCCGCGTCGGCGTGGCGCGGCTGGCGCAGCGTGTGCAGGCGCCCCTCGACCTGCGCCTGCTCCTCGGGCGTGTAGAAGGCGTGCGAGGGGTCGACCTCGCACCAGAGCGAGGCGCGCAGCGCGTACTTGCCGTGCACGCGCACCCCCGCCTCCTGCAACGCCGCATCGAAGCCGCGGTGCTCCGCCCAGCGGGGCTCGAGCCGCCGCAGCAGGACCGAGTGCGCGAGCGGGCCGAGTGCCAGCTGGTGCACCAGTGCGCTGCGGAGCGCGGCCGCCTCGGTGCAGCCCCACCCCTTGAGCAGCTGCAGCAGCAGCTGCAGCAGCTCCTCGAGCACCGCAGGCTCCACCAGATCCGCCGCCGCCACCGCCTCTGCCGCCGCCGCCTCGTCAACCGCCACGGCAACCGCCGGCACCTCGCACGTCTCGCTCGGCCCCTGCTGCAGCCCCGACTCGGTGGACGCGGCGGCGGGTGCGGGCATGCTAGGGCGGTGGCCGAGGCCGCCGCGCTGCAGGACGCGCGCGAGGAAGGGCGCGGGGCCGAGGGCGTGTGCGCACAGCTGCAGCAATAGCATGTCCTTGGCCCAGCCCATCTCACGGTGCAGCCGGCTGCGATAGAAGCGGTCCGCCGCCCACGGGACGCGGCCGTTGCCCACCCACCAGCGCAGCCGCAGCTGCAGCGGCAGCAGCTGCAGCCGCAGCGGATGCTCCATCACGACCTCCGCGGCGACGGCGTCGAGGGGCAGGGAGCTGACGAGCTCCTCGGCAGGCGTGCCGCGCTGCAGCCCCAGCAGCAGCAGCCGCGCCAGTATGCGGTGCAGCGGCAGATGGTGCGAGATCACCTGCGCCACCTGCTGCCGCGGCTCCCACTCAGGCAGCAGCGCCGCGGCGGCCGGCAGCGCCACCGGCAGCCCCGCTGCGCCAGCGGCGGCGCCGCCATTTGCGCAGCTGTGCAGCCACGCGCCAAGCCTCGTCCACGCAGCGCTGGCGGCAGCGCGCAGCAGCGCCGGCGGCGGCGAGGGCCAAGCGCCCTCGTCGCACGGCACGCAGCCATCTGGCGCGGCGAGGCGCGCGAGCACGAGCGAGCTGCAGCTGCCCAGCTCAATGTCGAGGCAGAAGGCATGGATCCAGTGAAGCGGCGCCTCGTCCTCGTCGCGCGGCGTCTGGCGCAGCTCGCGCTGTAGTGGCGCCATGTGCTGCGTCCAGGCGAGCAGCTCGAGCCACCATCCAAAGTGCGCGCCCACTGTGGCGCGCGCCTCGCCGCCCGCCGCGCCGTCGCCGCCGCACATCATCTCGTCGGCAGCGCGCGGGTGGCCGAGCAGGTAGCGCAGGTCTTGGCAGATGGGCACGTAGCGCCGCTCCACCAGCAGCACCTGGTCAAGGGGGCGCAGCAAGCTAAAGGGACGCAGCAAGCTAAGGGGATATAGTAAGCTAAGGGGGTGTAGAATGAGGAGCAGTACCTCATCGGCGGAGCGGAGCCACGCTCTACTTACTATGGCTACACCCACTGCGGCTACACCCGCCTCCCCTACAGGGAAGAGCCATTGCAACCTACTACTTACTCTACTATGGCACCTCCTCAGCGGAGACGAGCCACGCGCGAGAGCCATCGCCCGCCGCGGCATCATACTCCTCGTCGAGCCACTCACTCCACTTGACCGCGTCCAGCGCCCGCTGCGCGAGTTGCCGCGCGCTGTGCGGTGCGAGGGGGCTCTGGCTCTGCAGCGACGGGTCAGGGCTCTGAGTAGGCCCCGAGCCGCGGCCGAGTGGGCTCTGCAGCGCCTCTGCACGGTGCAGCTCCTCGCGAGCTCGCTGCAGCTCGTCCATTGCACGCTGCAGCCGAGCGGCGGGCTCGATGACGACGCCCTCGAATACAACGCCCTCGATCGGCCGGCCGCCCTCGCGCCGAGAGGCAGCATACTCGTGGAGAGCGACCAGCCGGTCGTTGACAGCTGAGAGCTGGTCGAGCAGCCCGCTTGTCTCCATGCAATTCGCAGCCAGCCGCGAGGCGACGGGCGAGGCGGCAGGCGAACCGGCGAGGGCGGTGGCGGTGGCGGCGGCGGAGAGGGCGGCGACGGCGGCGTCGGCGTCGGCGGCGATGGCGACGGCGGCGTCGGCGGCGGCGGCGGCGGCGGCGACCGTCGTGGGCCTCTCGGGCGAGGGGGGGGCGGCGATGATCACGCCGAAGGCGTCGCGGCCGCCCTCTCGGGCGCGGGCGGCGGTGGAGGTGGCAGGCCTCTCGGGCGCGGCATCGGGCGCCGGCAGTGACAGCCACATGAGGAGTAAGCGCAGCACGGGTGCCACGTCGGCGCCCGTGAGCCAGCCTTCCTCGGTCAGCTGGCGCAGCACCGCGTGCGCCGCAGCCGCCACGGCCTCGCCATTGGGTAGGTGCCAATGCAGGAGCTGCGCGCCGTTGGGCACGTCCGCGTGGGTGCTGCCACCACCCTCCACCGCCGGCGTGGACGAGGTGGATGTGGCGGCGGGGCGCTGCGCGGCGAGCTTGGCGGCGGCGGACATGGCTGCAGCGGCCTGGACCTGCACGGTTGAGAAGCCGGTATGCGCCTGTGCCGCGTGCCGCGCCACGTCCCGCCGTGCCCGTCCGAAGGGCGAGTGGCCGAAGGCCGAGGCGAACGGCGGGAGCGGGCCGTCTCCGTAGCCGCCCAGGAGGTCGTCGGGCTCGGGGTACGAGGGGTTCATGCGGCCGCGGCCCTCCGCCGCGCCGGCGGCTACGGAGTGGCGCACGGCCGACCGAGCGAGGCTCGCAGCGGCGGTGACGAGCGATGCGCTCGCCAGCGTCGCTGAGGCATCAACCAGCGGGCTCGCCGCCGCCGCCGCCGCCGCCGCCGCAGACGCGCTCGCGGGCGCGCTCGCGGGCGCACCGCCGGGCGGCCCGGCGGTCTCGCCGACGAAGGCCACCGCCGCCGCGCGCACCGCCGCCGTGCCCGCGGCGGCGGCGGCGAGGGCGGGGTCATCCGCGACGGCCTGCGCGGCGTTGACGGCGTCGAGCGGCCGCACCACCTCGAGCCTGCTGGCTCCAGCGCGGCCGAGCGAGGGCTCGAGCGCGACGGCGCGCGAGGCGAGCTCCGCCACGAGAGCGCTCATCTGGCACTGTGGGTCGTTCTGGCTCCCGGCGCCCGCGGGGTTGAGCGCGAGGCATGCAAGCCAGCTGAGCTCGGCGGCCGAGGGCAGCGGCGCCCCCGGCCCCAGCCTGCTTGGTGAGTAGAGGCGGTCGAGCGATTGGCCGTTCTCGAAGAGTGCCGCGGCCTTCTTGATCGCGGCGCGGTACGCGTCGTCGGCGCCGTGGGCCGCTCTCGCCTCGGGGTTGGGCTGCACCCAGATCGAATAGCCCTCGACCTGCTCATCGTAGGAGGCGAAGAGCAGCCACGTGCGCAGCGCCTCCGCCGCCGAGGCGCTGTCCTCCGTGCGCGACGCCATGTAGAAGCCCGCGCTGTGCTCGTCCTGCCCCTCAGCCTCCGTGCCAGCCTCCGTGCTCATGGCTGCGGCGACGGCCGCGTCCATGTTGGGCCGCAGCATCTGCTCGGCCGGCTCGAGGGTCAGGCGAAAGAGCGCGCCGAGCGTGAGCAGCAGTCGCGGCACGGCGCCGCACTCGAGCAGCGTGGGCACCATGGCGGTGGAGGTGAGCAGCTGCACTGAGAAGGCCTCGAGGAAGCTACTAGGGCGCACAGAGTGGCTGCTCTTGAGCGCGGGGCGGGGCGGCGGCCACGTCGAGGCGAGCGGTGTGGCGGTGGGCGCGCCGGTGGGGCCGGCGTTGGACGCATCGGGCGTGTCGGGCGCGGCGGGCAGCCCGGCGAGCGTCGGGTAGATGCGGAGCATTGCGGCGGTGAGCGCCCGCTTGAAGGGCGGCAGCATGAGCAGCGGGTAGCAGAGCTCGTCCAGCTCGGCGAGCGGTTCGATGGCCATGATGACGGCGGGGGAGGGGCGGTCGCACTGCAGCCGCAGCTGCAGCAGCCGCGGCAGCAGCGAGGGGTGGCCGAGCAGCGCCTGCGCGATGCGCTGCTTGACTGAGTCGCCGTGCTCGCACAGCGAGCCCAGCCAGTGCAGCGTCGACCTCGCGATCTCGAGGTGCACCGCTGCGCCGATCGTCGGCTCGGCCTTGGCCCCCGCCTTGGCCTCCGCCGGCGGCGGCGGCGGCGCGGCAGCAGGCAGCGCGGCGGCCGGCGCCGCGGCGGCCGGCGCCGCGGCGGGAGCTGGTGGAGCGACGGCAGGGGTGGAGCGCGCGGAAGGGGCTGAGGCCACGGAGGCCCTGATGCCGCGGCTGCTCTTGCGGCGGGGCTCGGCCTTCGCCTCGCCGCCGCCGCCGCCGTCACTGCTCCCGGCCCCATTCACGCTGGTGCTGGGTCGGCCTGCTGCGTCCTGGGCTTCCGTTGAGCTGGCAGCCGCCCCGCCGCCGCCGCCGCCGCTCGCCCCACCCGCTCCCTCTGCGCGCTCCACCGCGGCGAGCAGCAGCGGCAGCATGCGCTCGTGGTTGCGCGGCTTCTCGTTGCGCACGATCTGCAGCGCCGAGCCGAAGACGAGGTCCTCGAGCTGCGGCGTCGCGCCGTGCGCCAGCAGCAGCTCCGCGGTGCGCAGGTGCCCCTCGAAGACGCAGCACTGCAGCGCCGTCTGACGGTAGGCGTTGGTGCAGTTGACCGAGGCCCCCGCCTCGAGCAGCTTGCGCACGGCCGCCACGTGCCCCCCCTGCGCCGCCCAGTGCAGCGCCGTCGTTTGGAAAGCCGAGCCGTCCTTGGCGTCGAGCACGGCGCCGCTCGCCGCCGCGCGCTGCACTGCCCTGGCGTCGCCATTCTGCGCCGCGCGGATGAGCTGCTCGGTCTCGTCAGACATGCCACTGGGGCGGCCGTGCGGCTGCTCCACCAGAACTGGCGCGTCGTCGCTCTGACGCGTGCGCAGCTGCCGCGCCGACCAGAGCTCCTGCAGCGGGCCGTCCCGCATGGCGCCGGTGACATCCTCCTCGAGGCGAAGCAGCACGAGGCGCAGCATGCTGTCCAGGTCGTCGCACACCGCAGGCGGCAGGCGCGGCTGGTAGATGGGCGAGCCGTCCGCAGCCGTCTTGATGCCGTGCTTGTTGCAGAAGCCCGAGGCGTGCCATGCCGACGTGCTGCCGCAGTCGCAGCACCCGCCGTTGGTGTGCACAATGCGGTAGTCGTGCCCGGCATGGTCACCCGCCCGGAAGCAGTCGACGCACACGGCAGAGTTAGGGTTGACCTCGCACACGAGGCAGCGGTAAGCGATACTGCGTGGCTTCCACACAGCACCACACACGCTGTGTCTCGGGCATTCCTTGTCTGCGAAGCTGTCAAAGAAGGCGGCAGGATTGGCACCGTCGGTCACGACGGCGAGGCTCTGAGCCAAGGCCGACTTGACGGCAAACTCACGGTTCCTCAGCAGCTTGCCGCACTCTTCCTCTACCTTCCGCATCCTGCCTAACTGGTGAGACCCTGGAGGCGGTGGTGCCGCCGTGCTCCGCCTCTCTTCAGGCCGTCACAAGATGTTTGGAACTTGGACGGTCTCTCTCGTTTCTTTCAACCGAGCGAACGCCCGAGCGCGGCGAGGCGAGGGCGGCGCGGAGCGAGACGGCGGCGGGTTGGGCGACGGCGAGGGCGGCGGCGGCGGCGGCGGCGGCGGCGGCGGCGAGGGCAGCCGAGGCAGGGCGACGGAGGCGGCCGCGACAAGGCGGCGGCGATGGTGGAGGGCGCACGCGAGGTCCGTTAGTTAGTATGAGATTAGAGACCACAACAGTCCCTGGACAGCCCTAGATGTTGTGAGGGTGTCAAAACGAACACATGAAACGGTACCTGGTGGGGGTCCGTCCGTTTTTTTGGCCACCTGCCGCCCTCTCATTCAGCCATCCTTTTTTAATAAAGCTCTGACATCTGGAAACAATGCTCTCACTTCAGGCAAAAAGAACCCTTACCTCAGTAATCGCGCGGCTGGCCTGGGGGCCTTTGGTGCGGGCGGGGCGCCGCGGCTTTGACCCGTTGGTCAAACAAGAACGATCTGGTCGTGTCGCGCTCAGTGAGCCAGTTCTTCGTCCAGCAATTTGCATGAATACTTAGGTAGTTGCCCGCGGCATCGCCGGCCTTGCCGGTCGCGCTCTTCCCAAAGACGGTCTCCCAGTCGTTCACGAGAGTCGCCCCGTTGCCAAACCTGTCGAGGGGCAGCGTCTGCCAGGTGAACTTTTTGGCCGCCTGCTTCGCCTTGCACTTCTGCCACATGCCCTCCTTCATAGGCGTGTTCAGGGGCAGGATGCCCTGCTGATTCCTGAGATTCTGGTGCGCTTCAAGCCCTTCCAGCCAGAGCGGCTTGAGCCACTCATTCGATGGCCGCATGGGGCCCTTGGGGCCAGTCGCATTGCGGTCAGGCCTTATCTGTGGGACGGCAACCTGCGTGTGCCCAGTCAGCATCGCCTGGATGGCATCTTGGTCGGTGATCGTGAACTCGTCCATGAGGTGCTGCACCTCGCGCATGAACCAAATCGAGGCCTGCGTGCTCCGCATATAGAACAGCCCAGCGCACACCCAATCAGCAGAATATTGCTGATACTGGGGGTGCGAGCAGGGGCAGTGCAGATTGTCGTCATAAATTCCCTTGCGGGCGTCTGAGGAAATGACCAGATCGGTGGTGGTGTTCACCAGCGCGACGACAAAGTTCGGGCTGAGCACCAGCACGTCGACGTCGATCATGATGACGTCGACGCCCTGTACGAGCGCCAGCTCGGTCAGGCGTAGCTTCCACCTCAGAAACTTGAAGTAGGCCGAGCCGGCATCCGTGCCCCACTCCTGAAGCGCTCCGGCCTTCTCAATGTTGGTGTACTCTTCCGGGAGCATCATGTCCTGGGCGGTCGCGCACTCGAACTGCAGGCTGCAATTGAGGTTCTGTGCAGCCTCGCACGTGACTCCATCGAGCTCGAGCAATATGAAGCGGTCGATGCCACTCGTTGTGAGCCAGCCCCAAAAGAGCGTCGCCCAGTCCAGCATGCCAATGTTGTGGTAGGTCGCGATCACGACGTCTCGATTGCCCACGCGTATCGCGCTGCGCCGAACCTTGCGCATGAAGCTCTTAGGCGAGCGTCCGGTGGTCTTGCCCCTTGTCGCCGCCACCCCCTTCTTGGTTGGCGCGACCACGCGCTTGAGCTCGAAGAGGGCACTGTCGTTGAAGGGCCTTGCGCCATTTGCCTGCTTCCCTTGTTTCCACCACCAGGAGCGTTTGAACACCGAGCTGCTGGACCGGTCGACGGGCATCGCGTCGAGAGCGGCGAGTTGGTAGCCTGCATCATGGTGGCTCTGATAGACGTACTGTCCGTTGGCGAGGCGCAGTGCGTACGCCCCATTTGGCTGCTCGTCAAAGTAGAAACGCAGCGCCTCGGCCTCGGCGGCCGCGGCGGCGACGGCGGCAAAGGCTGCAGCTGCTCGCAGCTCCTCGGCCACAATCTCCGCCTTGCGTTCCAGGCGATCTGCAGTGACCGCTTTAAGGCTTTGTGAAGCCTCGTCTCTCGTCATGGGTGGTGGCGCAGGCGGCGGCGGCGCTTGCATGGGCTTGACAGTTGCCAGGAGCGGCGGCCCAGCCAGTTGTGTCCGGAGGCCAAGCCAGCCACCCGAATGGTCCTTCATCAAGTACGAGCCCTCCGATGAGCGGCGGAGCTCAAAGAGGGAGAAAAAGTCCAGATTCCCATCGATTGCGTCGCCATTCTTGTACAAGTACCTGCCGCTCGTCAGCCCCTTGATGAGCCAGCGAGCCCCCGAATCAGCAGAAGCCGCGGCGCTTGAGCCCGCCCGCCAATCTGCACCTCGCCTTTCGGCACCTCGCCCTCCGCGTCGGCGGGCCGCAAGGCGATGGACCTTCAGGCTGGTACGGCCAGCCAGTTGCTCCTCGGCGGCGATCACCAGCAGTGGTGCTGCCCACATCATGGGGCCGCGGCGGGCGCGACGAGCGAGCGCGACGAGTTCGGTAAGTCCAGGAACCTATTCTTCGGCGGGGTTTTGGGGGGGTTTGTGTGTTTTGGGGGGTAGAATTATATAGCAAATTAGGCCAAATTAGGCCTGATTAGGCCTAATTAGGTCAAATTAGGTCAAATTAGGGGTATCGATTGGCCTAATTAGGCCTTATTTGGCCTAATCTGGCCTAATTTGGCCTAATTTGGCCTAATCTGGCCTAATTATTTTAGGTCTGATTAGGTCTAAATAGGTCTAATCTGATTAGGCCAGATTAGGCCTAATTTGGCCTAATTTGGTCAATTTAGGCCTATTTTGGTCAAATTTGGGCTTATTTGATAAGGTCTGCCTAGGTCGGATTGGGTCCGATTAGGCCTACTCTGATTAGGTCAAATTAGGCCTAATTAGGCCTAATTAGGCCAGATTAGGCCAAATTAGATCTCGCAACACTTTGAGAGGTCAAAATAGGTCAAATTAGATCAAATTTGGCCAAATTAGACCTTCCAGTCGCCCACTTATGCCTAATTTGGCGGTGGCCAAATTTGGCCAAATTTGGCCTAATTAGACCTAAGCTGAATAGGCCAAATTAGGGCTAATTAGGCCTAATCACAGCGGCTGCTAAATCCGGGCTTAGTTGGCCCTTAACCGCCGGCAGGCCCATGCCCAGCACGGAAGGAAGGCCCAGCGCAGCGACTGGCCCCCGGCAGGGCGGGGGTCCAGGGGGCGGAGCCCCCTGGGTTCTCAGTGTTTCTATATGTGGTGCACTGTGATG
>Ga0209302_10001364_pt1 | contig 14183 bp, 8 predicted proteins | sample ArcOceMetagenome_2_FD_187445 | JGI IMG/M metagenome (GOLD analysis project Ga0209302, IMG submission 187445) | Marine eukaryotic phytoplankton communities from Arctic Ocean - Arctic Ocean ARC135M Metagenome (SPAdes) (version 2) | ecosystem: Environmental > Aquatic > Marine > Oceanic | place... | reverse complement strand
AATCAAACACAATTACTCTTTTAATAGATCGCGATTTTTTATTAGTATAATATTTGCCTCTATAAACTTCGACAAGTCCGTCATTGTCGATCAAGTCATAACATTTATCCTCCATATATATATATAAAGTATCGAATAGTATATAAGTTGAATATATTATTTAAAATACAAACTTATTATGGAATTTGAAACCGTTTCGAAACCAATTTCACAAAGTGGTCTCTACTGGGAAACTTTCCAATATGAGGTTGATGCATACCTAATGGGTCATCATTGTATATTGTTTCAACCGAGAAACTTTTCGCTTCTTCTTTCGAAGGAATAGATATTGAAATCTTCCCAGAGGTGGCCCAATAAGAATAATAGACGTCTTCGTTGAATTTGTGTTTGACAACACTTGATTTACCCATTCGAGCACCACCATAATATAGGGGTGGGCAAGAACTAGTGATTTCAATCATTTTATTCACATTTCGAAGGGAAAACCCGCCATTGAATCCTAACTCGATGCCATTCATTGTTTGAAACCATGGAGCACCAATATAATCATACTTTAAAAATTCATCAGCGTTATCTTTTAATAATAACACGTCAGGTTGAAACATCAAGGCGTGTTTGCAACCAATATTGTTCAACATATGCCATATGTTAGGTATAGTCATAACGTGGTTATATTCGTCCATCGTTAAATTTCCGATCGGCAATTGTAAATAGCGAACATTTTGCCAACCCGACAGCTTTTCTTTTATAAAGTCGCAATTTGCGGTGCCGTGTATAACCACCAGCCCCCAGCCTTTATTTTGCAATAGAAACATAAAATTTTTGATAACCGGAGCTAATAGTTCGTGTTGTCTTGGTTCAACAATTACGCAATGTTTATTAGTAATAAGAGGAATGTTTTGAAAATATGGAGGTGGTAAATCAAATTGGTGTAAATAATCTAGCCATTCCGGAGAATTCATATATAATAATTTATAATGAAATATTATTATATATATTTTGTATTAAATACATTATACACCGGTAGAACCAAATCCGCCAGTGTTTCGAGTGGTATCGGTTAGCTCATCTTTATCTACTAGAACCACATAAATAGGACACAAAGTAGGATGACAGATTTGAACAAGACGGCTAAGTTTTGTTACATTATATGTATCTGCATTATCAAAATAAGTTGCCCGGAATGCACCAATTAAGTTGCCCCTATAACCAGAATCAATAATGCCGGTATGATTTGCGAGCATAAGAGGAGTTTTAGAAATACTAGAACGTGGGTGCATTGTGAATCCAGTTGTTTTTAGCACATCTTCATTCGAATCACAATATACCATTTCGGCTTTTACATCCATATCAATAAAATTAGAAACGAATAATTTGTCAAATGTATGGTCAGTCGGAACATAAACATCGAATCCAGAATCTGGAAAATCATCGTTTAAAAATTTGTCGTTGTGCTTTTCAATACTGTTTTCATATACTCCTCTCAATGCATTATTTTCAACAACTAACTTTAAAATAGCAAAATTAGACGAGGCACTATTACTACGTAGTTTCAAATTATGATAAATATCATACATTTTACCGTGTTCATGGGTCATCATTTTATATATGTATCACGCATTCTTTATCTTATTTGTTCAAAGGTATAATTATATTTTATAAATATAATATAATATAAAATGACTGATACAGCAGATAATTTTATACTAGAAGAATTTATAAAATATAATTACAAAAACAAAATACCATCAAAAACAAATTATTTTATACACCAAATTAAAAATTTAAACGTATTATCAAAAACAGAAATAGAAATGATAAATAAAATAGAATCGTCAGACAGAATAGAAATATTGAACGCCTATAATGATATGATTATGCAGATAACTACAATTATAGACGATATTAACTAGCAGTAAAGTGTAATATTATATATTCTTTCCAATACATTTATTTAGTATCATCTTATATTGTGTTCTTTCTTGTATCTTTTCCAAGTCAATGTATTATCTTTAGTGCCATCTAATGTATTATCTTCTACATTATGTTCTTCATCCAAATTATCCCCTCGTTTCAATGCACTATCAATATATAATTCTTTCAATACCTTACCAACCATAACAGAACCTTCGTGCTGATTTACCTTATCATCTTCAATCATTTTGAGAACCATCAACAATTTAGTCATTATTTCCAGATCCAACTCATCTTTTGTTATACGGTTAAATATATCTGTATAATTAGTGTATAAAAATAGACATTCATTAGATGCTTTGTCAACAAAGGCGTCAAAATCCCGAACTTGTAAAGACCGATTTGCCGTTTTGAAAGTATCTAATTTCCGAATATCATCACGAATAAGGACACTATGTTTTATTTTCCGAATATGTTCGGTATTATCATCACAATCTGATTCATTAATCATTTCTTGCAATTTCAATCGTTCATGATCATTCAGGTTTGCCATATTATACCATAAGTAATAAGTAGTTATTTATGTATGTTTAAGCATAAAAACTAATAATTTGCGCAAATATTTAGCAATGAAAATAGACAAAGTTATTATCTGCGAGATATGTATATAAAAATGAAGTTGAATTTTTTTAACATTTTAGTTATTGTGCTGTTTGTGCTAATAATCACATTTACCACAGTTGCCTCTTGTAGCAACTATAGCCCGTATCATGCAGATACTATTTTCGAAAAACACGGAAAGTTCGAAGGATTCAAGAGCAACGACCAGATGTTGCACTACTCTGACAAAAATACAAACGCTGCTGTGGACACAAACACTCAGTTCGCGATTGATGGGCAGGGTGAGTGTAAAAAGATATTTGGCTTCGATGGTCTATTTTGTGGTCCCAAGCAAGGACCTCAACCCGTAGATACGATTGGTGCAGCAAAGGGTAGTATCGAATGTATCGGAAAGAGCTCTGGATTAACAAACTCAATGGGTGGATTATGTTTAGACGAGAACCAACAGAAAATGTTATCTACTAGAGGTGGTAATATGAGCACCGGTCCCGCCGAGATTGGCGAGAAGTAATCAAATCAAATCAAATCAAACAACATAATATATTTATCTAAATTTAGATAAATATGTTTATTTTTATAAAAAGATAGTGGATTTATCAACACGACTACCTATCAATTCTTTCAAAGATGCCGAAACTAATGACACTTGATTATCATTGTTCGAAAATCTGAATACAATTTCATTATTTTTAATAAAAAAATCCTGAAGAGGAAATACAATAGAACAAATACTAATCGACCAATATTGTTGTTTTGCATTTTTAAGAGTGTCCATAAAATAGTCGTAAAAAAATTGTATATCAAAAGTCAGTTCGCAATTTTTACAATAATGTATGGTAAGGGTATTCTCTACATCCGTGTCTATTGTGTCAGATTCAACTGAGTGATCGCAATTATGATGTAATGCATACCGATTCTTCAATAGCAATTCAGAATACATAGGGGATCGTTCCGTTTTTGATATTTGTTGCATTAAGTCTATAGCATAAGCAATATTTTTGATTTCTATATTATTCATAAAAAAACAGTATATACAAGTATCTATTATTTTTTTATGTGTTTTATAATTTAAACATACATAGCCAATAGGCTCTGATTGACGTGTTCCTCTTTTTTGATGAAAGTATCAATATGCTTCTGTGTGACTGTAATGGGGAATGAAACCTCAATATCCATATCTTTATCGAAGATATTCGAATCTTTCTTTACAAGCCGGTAGAGATTGAGTTTTGTATGAATAATCTCCAGACATCTTTTAAGATTACGAACACCTTGTTCTTTGTCTGTTAGATGCTCACTGGAAACAATATAGTTGATGGTTTCATCTGGAATAATAACTTCTTCTTTTGAAAACCCAACTTGTTCGCGAATCTTAGGGAGAAGATGGTCTCGTGCGATAATTAGCTTTTCCTTTGATTCATATCCCTTGGTTTGAATACGATACATTCTGTCTCGAAGAATGGGGTTCACTTTCGACTCATCATTATAGCTGAATATGAATAGACACTTGCTGAGATCAAACTCCACTTCTGAGAAATACTTATCGTGGAACTGGCTATTCTGTGTAGTATCCGTTAGGTGGGTAAGAATACCGATAATTTCTTCGCCCTTAGGTGTATCGCTAACCTTATCAAGCTCATCGAAATAGAATACCGGGTTCATACACTTACATTCAATAATTGTTTGCACAATCTTGCCCCAAGTGCTGCCTTCATATGTATATGAATGACCTTCAAGGAAGCTACTATCGCTGTTTCCACCGAGGGCAATGAACGAGAATTCTCGACCAAGAATTTTACTAATACCATCTTTTACCAGAGTTGTCTTACCTGTTCCCATAGGTCCTTTAATCGCAATAGCAGTGCCCATAGCAGAAGGGTTTGATACCCATTGACCCATCATTTGCATAATTTGAAGCTTCGCGTCATCTAGCCCATATACACATTCGTCTAACTGGTTCTTAGCGTTGCCCATAAAGTCGTGGCAAATATCAATGCCGTCATTAATATTGACAGAAAGACTGCGATAAATACCGAAGGGGATCTTCATAAACGTATCTACCCAATTCTTGATCTTATAAAACTCTGGGTCGCCAGGTTCCATCATACGTAATACGTTTAACCGTTGCATAGCAACTGCTTTGTAAGTAGCAGGCATATTTGTATCGAGAAGCGCTAGTCGATAAGGCTTATCGATATTGATATGCTTATTGATTTCCTTCAAATCTTGCATAGCACGAAGTTGTTCCTTGTTCGAAAGCTTCTTCTTGAAGTAATCGATTTCATTTTCCTTTTTCTTATCATTATGAATAAGCTTGTGATAGATCTTGGCATTCTTATTTCTTGATTTCTTAACAAGCTTCATAATAGAACGCTTGCAATTATCAACTGCATTCTTCAATATCTTACTATTGGGCTTTTTATTTAGCTGGGTAGTAAGATGCTTCTTAGTTTCGACCAAATCTAGGTATTCTTGCTCCACATCAGTGAGTTCAACGTCGGCTTCGTCGTCAGTCTTCTTCTTCTTCTTTGACTTTTTATCTGGTTTTACATTGTTGCTATCGTCGCCGGTTGAACCTGTCTCGTTAAATTTCTCTTTCATAAACATTTTTTCATCATCACTATCGCAGTCGGCATTATCCTCAATATAATCTTCTTCCTCATTCTCACCTCCGCCCATCAAAATGATGTTAAACATTTTTTCTTCGTCTTCGGCGGCAGCTTCTTCATCATAATCGCTATCATCGCTATCATCGCTATCATCGGCTTCGCTATCATCGGCTTCGCTATCGTCGTCTTCGCTATCGTCGTCTTCAATGTCTTCATCATAATAGTCTTCATCTTCCTCCTCGCTATCGTCGGATTCTTCGACAACCTTCTTTTTCTTGTTGTTTTGGCGGGCATTATGTTTAGATTTTTTAGGTTTAATAGTAGAAGTATTTTTATGGGATTTTTTGGTTTCCTTTGCACGGTTCGAAATATATTTAGAAGGGAAAATCTTAGACAAAAGTTCTTGTATCTCCCCTTGGTCAAGATCAATATCGTCTTCCTCATCGCGATGTCTTCTCTTTTTATCGTGTTTTTTGTTTTTTTTTGTTTTAGGTGGTTCATATGAACTTTCGCTTTCGCTTTCACTTTCACTTTCACTCTCAGAGATAGTTTCATAGTCATTGTCAGAAACATCACTCTCAGAGTCACATTGACTTACCTTCTTCTTCATCTGCTTAGTCTTAGACTTAGCACTGGATTTAGATTCTTTTACTTGTTTTCCTGGCATTTTAAAATAGTATTATTTGATTAATATGTTAAAAAGTATGAAAACAATACTACGATCAATTTATGACATTATCAATCAAAATGAAATACTGATTTATATAATAAAATTGATTATCGTGCTATAACATATTTAAATAGTATAATATAGTATAATATAGGTAGTATGTCTTCAATAATGAATGATAATAAAGCACCCCCTTCCAGAATCATTGGAGTACAATTTAGTATGTTGTCTCCCGAAGAAATCCGAAAGAATTCAGTTGTGGAAATTTCTTCAAGAGACACATATATAAATAATAAGCCGGTGGTGGGAGGATTGTTTGACCCTAGAATGGGCGTTCTCGAGCCAGGATTGATTTGTCCAACTGATGGTTATACATATATCGACACGCCCGGTTATTTTGGTCATATCGAAATGGCCCGTCCCGTGTTTTATGTTCAACATATCAAAGAAATAATAAAAATTACAAAGTTAGTATGTTATAAGTGCAGCAAGCTACTAATGAATAAAAATCAACATAGACATATATTGAATTTACCCGCAGATAAAAGATGGCATTACATGAACAACCTACGTGGAAATATTAACCGTTGTGGCGAGTGCAATGATGATGGTTGTGGATGTTTGCAGCCATCGAAGATCCGTTTGGAAGGTTTTGCCACGGTCAAAGCGACTATTGCATACCAAGACGAAACTACAAACGAAAAAATGGAGGTAGAAGTCGAAATGACACCTGAGATGATCCTCAGACAATTCAAACGTATATCTGACGAAGATGTATCGTTTATGGGTTTCAGTCCGTTATGGTCTCGCCCAGAATGGATGGTATGTCAAGCATTGGCAGTTCCCCCACCTGCCGTGCGTCCATCGGTCAAGCACGACGCACAACAGCGTAGTGAAGATGATTTAACACATATATATAGCAGTATTATCAAAAATAACCTAGACTTGGCAAGCAAGATTGCAAATGATGCAGCTCCTCATGTAATTAAACAGTTAGTAGATACAATGCAATATTTGACGGCAATGATTGTAAATAATAAAATTAAGGGCGCCGAGCCGATGGCGCAGCGTTCAGGTAGAACAATGAATTGTATAATGAGTAGGCTGAATAGCAAGAATGGACGAATTCGTGGCAATTTGATGGGAAAGCGTGTAGATTTTAGTGCTCGTTCGGTAATTACAGGTGATCCGAATCTATCTATTCGCCAGCTAGGTGTGCCAAAGAAGATTGCGATGAATATTACCAAGCCTATAACAGTGAATGCTCGCACACGCGACTTCTTGATGAAGCTTATTCAAAATGGACCAGATAAGTATCCTGGAGCGAAAATCCTGGAGCGAAAAAATGGCGAAAATATTACACTCCGTTATGTAGATAGAAATTCTATCCGATTGGCGGATGGAGATATTGTCCATCGTCATATGATGGACGGAGACGCAATATTGTTCAACAGACAACCCTCTCTTCATAGAATGAGTATGATGTGTCATATTGCGAAGATTATGAAGAAAGGTGATACATTTCGTATGAATGTTGGTGATACTAAACCATACAATGCTGATTTTGATGGAGATGAAATGAATATGCATATGCCACAGAATGTATTAGCGGAAACAGAACTAAAACATTTGGCAGCTATTCCGTATCAGATGATAAGTCCAGCGCAGAATTCCCCAATCATCGGTATTTTCCAAGATTCAATGTTGGGGTCTTATCGTTTCACTAGACCTAATTTGAAATTCACTCCTAGACAGACTATGAATTTATTGATGATGTTCAATAAGATAGATCCTAGTTTTATTGAAAAGGCAAACGGTGGGGATATATCTAATTTTGATATCCTTACCCAAATTTTGCCTAATATGACATTGAAATATAAAACACAGTTATACGACGAAGAAGAAGATTTTGAAACCTCCAACAACGTATTGGAAATTAGAAATGGAAAGTATATTCGTGGTCAAATGGAAAAGTCCGTGCTAGGTTCAACTACAAAGGGTATCATACATCGTATTTGTAATGATTTTGGCAATTTCCAAGCTTCGCAATTTGTAGATGACATTCAAAATGTAATTACTGAATATATGAAGTCAAGCTCTTTCAGTGTAGGTATTAGTGATTTGATAGCCGATAAAAAAACACAAGATAATATTATTCACGTAATCACAACACAGAAACAAGAAGTGCAGTCAGTTATTGAAAAGGTTCATCTAGGAACGTTTGATAATGATACATCTGCTACAAACAATACGTATTTTGAAACAACTATAAATAATGTATTGAACAAGGCAACCGAGCAAGCTGGTAAGATTGGTCGTAAGTCTTTGAGTAAAAATAACCGATTTATGATGATTGTCAATTCTGGTTCAAAGGGTAATCTTATTAACATTTCACAGATGATTTCTTGCTTAGGACAGACGAATGTAGATGGAAAGCGAATTCCTTATGGTTTCGAAAATAGAACCCTTCCGCATTTCAGTAAATTCGACGATAGTCCTGGAGCTCGCGGTTTCATTGAAAATTCTTACATTTCCGGTCTAACTGCACCCGAGTTGTTCTTCCACGCAATGGGTGGTCGTATTGGTCTTATTGATACAGCAGTTAAGACTTCGCAGACTGGATATATTCAACGAAGGCTGATTAAAGGTCTAGAAGATATCAAGGTGGAATATGATATGACAGTTAGAAATAACAAGGGTAAGATTATTCAATTCACTTATGGAGATGACGGTTTTGACTCTACCAAGACTGAGAATCAGGGCATTTCATTGGTGGGAATGAGCACCGAAGATATTTATTCTCACTATGATATCCTTGGTGGGACCGAGATTGTAAATTTGATGACAAAAGGAACTGCAACCAGACATCGTAAGCAAAAGAAAGACCTAGCTACAAAATCTCAGAAATTAATAGATATTATGTTGAAGGCCAGAAACGAAATCGTGAAACAGGTGTTTAATTACAATAATAATAGTGGTATTAAGATGCCAGTCGCTTTCCAGAATATCATTGTAAATATCCAAGGACAGCTGAATCTCAATGCAAATGCTCTTGTTGATATCACTCCAATGGAAGCGTTTGACCTAATCGACGAGTATTTGGTAAAATTAAAGAAACTTACCTATTCCAAACCTACACCCTTGTTTGAAATTATGTATTTCTTCTATTTGAACCCTAGAGATTTGATTACGAAAAAACGTTTCCACAGAAAAGGGTTGATTATGCTTTTAGAGACAATTATATTAAGATATAAACAAGCAATTGTTCACCCTGGTGAAATGGTAGGTGTGGTTGCGGGACAATCTATTGGTGAGCCAACTACCCAGCTTACGTTGAATACCTTTCATTTAAGTGGTGTTGCATCAAAGTCGAATGTGACTCGTGGTGTTCCTCGAATTGAAGAGATTTTGCGTCTTACTAAAAATCCCAAACATCCTTCGGTAACAGTTCATATGAAAGCACTAGATGAACATAGCCAAGATAAGGCGAGTCAATATGCAAATATGCTTGAGCATACCAAGTTAGTGGATGTAGTAAAGCACGTGCAAATATGTTTCGACCCTACTGAACACAGTAGTATTATCGAAAATGACCAATTGTTAATGGAGCAATATAGTGAATTTGAAAAGATGATAGATGAATGTGCTGGCGATGATTCTGGAAACGGTATTATAAAATCGAAATGGATTATTCGTATGGAGTTTGATGCAGAGACATTGTTGGAAAAGAATATTACGATGGATGACATTCATTTTGCTATTAATAATAGCCACGGCAATGATATATCTTGTGCATACTCTGACTATAACTCCAGTAATTTGATTTTCCGTATTCGTTTGAATAGTGCGGTATTAAACAAAACCAAAAAGCAGAAAGGCATTGCCGAAACACTCGACCAATCTGACGAAATATTCTTATTGAGAAATTTCCAAGATAACTTACTTAATAATATTGTTTTGCGAGGTGTTTCTGGAATTACAAATGTATTACCAAGAAAGGTCCAAAATATGGTTTCAAGAATTGATGATAAATTCGTGCAAAATGATATCTGGGTTTTGGATACTACTGGCACGAATCTGATGGATGTTCTAGCATTTGAATTTATTGATAACAAGCGAACCTTCAGTAATGATATCAAGGAAGTGTTCAATGTCCTTGGTATTGAAGCTGCTAGACAAGTTATCTACAATGAATTGATGGAAGTAATGGAGTTTAGCGGTGTATATATAAATTATCATCACGTAAGTATATTGTGTGATAGAATGACTTCCAACCAAAATATGGTCGCTATCTTCCGTTCTGGTATTTTGAACGATAATATCGGTCCTATTTCTAAGTCGACATTTGAGGTGCATACAGAAGTGCTATTAGACGCATCTCGACACGCAGATTTTGACCATATGAGAGGAGTATCGGCCAATGTAATGATGGGACAGACCGGTAATTATGGAACTGGTATGTTCAATGTTGTATTGGATATTGACGCTATGAAAAATATAGATAGCAAATCAGTAAATGCTAAGAACCAGGCGCAAGAAATTAGTGATATGTTTGGTGGTTTAGAAGATACTACTGATGTATGTGCAAAGAATAATATTGAAATCAACAACAATTTATCTACCATTAAGCCAAAGGAAATGGATGACTGTAATGATGATTATGATATTGGGTTTTAAATAAGTATAAAATAAATAATTAGCAAATAAAGCATATAAATGAAATACATTATATTATAATGTGTGAGAGCACATTTTTTCATCCGGGTTTAGCTCAGTTGGTAGAGCAATCGACTGTAGTGATATATTACCTGATTATATGTTTGTATAATTACGTAAAAATCGTGGAGTTATCGATAGGCCACCTGTTCGAGTCAGGTAATCCGGAATTTTTAATAATATAAAATTTATATTATTAAATCACATCTCTAGTCGTTTTGTTTATTCATAACTCGTAAAGGCATTTTATAAGTATTCAAATAATCATAGAGAGTTTGCTTTGTCATAATTACATTTTCGACTGTGCGTAAAGGAATAGCAGGTTGTATAATACTGTATGCAGAAGGATATATGTCGTTGGTTTTATAAGGTTCTGTATGAACGAACGTATAATTATCTACATCCGCATTCCCACCTAGCACAATATAGTTCGTTTTCAGCTTCATCGTTTTATAATTATTATCTGAAAACAACACGACAGGTAAATTCATTTCATTACATAATACCCACAAATCAATATGAGTAATGACATAACTATCATTCATTATCATTGTTTCAATCGTCAACATTTTTTTTTGAATCTTTGAAATATACATTTTTTTAAATTGTTTCGATAATATGCTGTATAAAATAACTGTATAATGCGGGTATTCTGACAATAATTTTGTATAAACTTGAATCAGCCTTTGTTTAATAGAATGAATATTCTCTTCAATATCTGCGTGGGTTTTCAATATATTAGCAATGGCGAAAAAACTGCAAAGCGGTGTTTTATTTAATACTAATTTTTTATGCATATTTGTAAATATATGGTTCCAATTTTCTTTTTCGGGAATAGGTATTGTTTTTGATATACATTCCTTGTCGAATAAATGGATATTGGAATAAATATCGACGGTTTCTTGTTCATCCAGTGATATTTTTTTAGAAGTTTTCGTTTGTTTTGAGGGCACAGCTACTTCATAAGGGATGCTTTGGATATATTTATTATTTTGGTCCGACGACAAATTGTCAAAGTAATCTCCCATTACGTGAGAATGTAATAAAAGAGCTTCGTCTGATAATACTTTATAGTCAATATTCGCCATTTTGAGGTAGCTAGGTTCAAACATAAAAGTTCTAACGCGAGAAAACCGTACCAATTCGTCGCACAATTTCATATAATAATGCTCTTTGTTGTTTTCACCTGTCATTAAATTCTTATCGGGAACACATAACTGGTTTTCCTTTGACATGCAAAACCCGTGTTTATTATTAGGATGCAATTCGTTGTTTTTATAAAGAGTGTTTAAAATGTCTTCTGAAAATTCTACAAAATTCACAAGAGGTTCAATTAGTTGTTTCACCATTCCCATTAGTTTTCTCAATTTGATTTCATATATATATTCTTTTGAATTACAAATAGTCAATATTTTATTGGAGAGTTCGTTATTCAGCAGATTTCCTAGTTCATCTCGTAATTTATCGCGGAATTGTAAATAGAATTTTGTTTCAAGTTTGATATTTCGAACAGTTTTTTCCCTTACACCGTCAACTTCTATACTACTAGTTAGCGTTTTGTCAATTTGATAAAACTTGCTATGACTATTGGTTTGAATTGTGTCAATGCCGTCATCGTTCGTATTCTGTTCTGGACTGCTTATCATAATCATTTGATTTGTTTCGGTGATGATACCCACAATCATACCATCTTCTTCTACTTTTGCAATAGGTGCGCATAGAACGTGGCGTTCAGTTCGAGAACTTATAGATTGCAACATTTGAATAGTGGTGGAGTATTCAAGCCATTCAACGTCGTCAATATTTATCAACTTCATTTTCTTCATTTTAATTGAAGGCGCACAAGGAACAAATAATTTATCGGAGCTCTCTTCTAATTCGGATACCATTACGCCAATAATTTTACTTCGATAATTCATAACTTGTTCGTGTATCGTTAGCCCTGCATCATTTAATGTATCAATTATTTTTGATAAAGGAATATTTGTTTTGTAATTATACGTTTTGGGTTTATTCGCTGGTTTGCAATATTTTGAAATGGAGTTCTCAATGTTTTTCAATACAGATACTAACTTGGTGGGGGTATTTTCACTATAGAAAATCTTAACAGCGTTCGTTTTATTTGAGGCTCTTTCGTTTCTAGTATTACCATATACATAGACGGGCTCGTAATATTCATCGTGTTTGATTAATAAAATAGTCCCTCTTTTCGAATCATATAAGGTATCGTTGTATGAATTAGTTGGACAGATTAGCCCGATATTATCTCGAATATCATTATCTTCCACTTCCATTATAGCAATATTGAGTCCGTTTTTGAATAATCCACTTTCGGGGGATGAAATAATATCCCATAAAAAAGTATGGTCAACAATGGAGTCGTCATCTGCAATAAATTCTAAAAATTGTTTATATGATGCAATCGTGAATTTTAAGAAAGATAATTGTTGCGGGTTTTCCAAGTCAATGCTTTTGTAAAAATCACTCTGACGATAATCCTCGATTTCAATATCTGATATATTCACGCGCTTTGGTTGAAACATTGCAACCAATGCGCCGTTTTGCGCCTTTATATATAAATCGATCGTCAGAGTTTTGCCTATTATTTCTATCATTTCAGATATAGTAGGGACTGATACGTCATTATGAAAGGTATAGATATCAGCTATGCACGCGATGAATGACTTTTTTTTTGACCGTTCTACCCCATATCTCAATAATGGAGATTCGTTTTTTTTAATAAAAGTAGGATTAGTGGCGTCAGTCGATGTAGAATTATCGGTACGTAAAAATAGTTCAACTGATAATGGTAGAAACCCCCACCGATGGGACGGAATTGGCACTCGTTCAATGCTTAATACATTTAAATAATTTCGATCTGTTCGAGTTTTGTCATTTTTTTCTCCAGTAATCAAGTTGTCGCTTCCATGACTAATATCATCGTCTTTCAACCCAAAATGTTGTCGTAATGTATTTTGTTTCACACTAAATGGATTACGGAAACAGCACGGAATACCCTTATCGCCGGATGACTTTGATTTATCTAAAAATCCTGGATTATAATAAATATATTTTCCTTCCGCATCGGTATGTTGTCTATCGTCTGTAAATTCATAAATGTAATGTCCAGCTGGAACATTCATTTTTGCCTTTTTTGGTATAATTTTACCACCACATTCGCCATTCTTAACTTGTTCGTCTGTCATAGGTTTATTTGTTTTCAAGCACCAAAAACGGGGGCACATATACCAGAATTGTTTATTTACGTCAGAACCGTATTTCATTGCAATCCCATACGCTTGTTTGGCTTCTGGATCATTGTCGATAGCTTCTTTTTCTTCTTCGGTTAGAATAACCGGCTGCCTTTCTGATTGACCTGGACATATCTTGGCATAATTACCATCTGTTTGATTAATAAACAACTCTGGTTCTAATCTATTTCGTTTATTGGAAAATGTGTTTCCACCTTTGTCTTTTTTTTCACCACCGAATATAGAAATGTCTTCTTCCTCCTCCTCTTCTTCTTTCTCCTCTTCTTCTTTCTCCTCTTCTTCTTTCTCCTCCTCTTCTTCTTCTTGTCCTTCATCTTCGTCTCCTTCATCTTCTTGTCCTTCATCTTCGTCTCCTTCATCTTCTTCTCCTTCCTCATCGTC
>Ga0209302_10001362_pt1 | contig 14189 bp, 7 predicted proteins | sample ArcOceMetagenome_2_FD_187445 | JGI IMG/M metagenome (GOLD analysis project Ga0209302, IMG submission 187445) | Marine eukaryotic phytoplankton communities from Arctic Ocean - Arctic Ocean ARC135M Metagenome (SPAdes) (version 2) | ecosystem: Environmental > Aquatic > Marine > Oceanic | place... | reverse complement strand
TACGTTGCTTCACCTAAAGTACTTACACCTGCTGCTGTAGTTAACGCACCAGAACGGCCACGAAATCCAGTAGTACGCTCCTCGCGACGACGACGCATCCTAGTAGCAGCATCAACATCTAACCCAAACTCAGCCTCAGCAATAGTAGAAGCACTCAAAGCTTCTTCCTCACCTAACAACTCATCAGTCAAACCAACACGCTGACCCAACCGTTGCTGAATCTCGCGAGCCTGAACATTCTCAGCTTGCAAAGCTTCCGCAGTTTCCATATTCAAAGCTTCACCAATAGTTTGTCGTGAAGCAGCAGCTAACCCAGCCGACTCCATACGACGCCTATCCTCAAAAATGCTTGTTGCCCGCTCAGGGTCAAGATAATACGCAGTAAGATCAGAGTCTGTAATATCGTAAAAGTCTCGCAACAAACGAACTGTATCCTGGTTAGCCCCTAAACTTGCTTCCATCCCCAACTGGACACGCTCATTATATTCTTGCGGAGAAACATCACCAGCAATTAACTGATCAAAATCATCTGGCTTATCATAAAAATCAGCCGGTAATTTAGCTGCTTGACCGATCTGACGGTAACTTCTTTCCAAATCTAAATAATCAGCTTCGCTAATAGCAGGCAAATTTAATTTACGGCGTTGCGCCATAGCAGGAAAACGTGCCGCATACTCATCAGTTTCCCTAATGCTCATTGCTATCCCAGTAGCTGATTCCCCACCTATAAGTTTAGCGTTAAGTTTTGCAGCTAACGAAGCAGGCAAACCATAAAACGCTAACGTGTCTTTAATAATATCTTGAGAGTTTTTAACACTTGTTTCTTGTATGCCTTTAGATTTAGCTAACTCTGAATTAACTTTCCCTAACGTAGCTTGCGTAGTTTGGAATAAAGTTCTGTTTGTCTCTACGTCATTAAGAGCAGTCTTTAATTGCTCTTGCAGTTCTAGCATCTCAGCATTAGTACCAGCAGGAGGAACAATATCACCAGCAGGAGGAACAATATCACCAGCAGGAACACCATCATCAGTACTACTTGGAGTAAACGCACGAGCAGCCATAGTTAGCGGGCCAACATCCCCATCAACCGCTAACGGAACATACTCCTCCCCGTCAGCATCAACTTTGCCCGCATTATTTGCATTTAAAGCAGCTTGCTCTAACCTAATTTCCGCAACAGTCGCCATTATCCTACCGCTCCAAACATTCTAGTAATCTGAGACGTAGCATCATAAGCTGCATCCCTAGCATTATCCGTATAACCCCACTCAGGCATACCCCGAACAACACGACCAAATTCGCTATTAGTCATAGGACGTTTCAACCCATCTGAAGAAACTTCAGACGCACTCAACGTAGTAAACAACGCTGAATCAGCACCCATAAAATCAACATTACGACCCAACAACTTTTCTGCCTGATTCTGAAACGTAGAAAAATACATTCGAGGAGTGTAACCCTGATCAATCAAACTAGCTAAACCAGGGTAATCATTTTTAGATTGCTGCCTCATACCCGCTTCTAGCTCAGTTATAGTTGATTGACCTAAATAAACTTGTTCAGCAGCATCATTCAAATAGCTTTCATCAACTTCCATCATAAACTTACCGGCATAATCCTGTATTTTATTACGAGTAATTTGAAGCTTGCTAGTAGCCGAATCTAAACTAAAACTGTTATCTTCAGCAGCATCTAGAAACTGTTGCCTAATTTCTGTAGAATCAAAACCTAAACTGTCAGCTTTGTAAGCCATTTCCCACAGATCTTGTTCATTAAGCTCATCGTCTGAAATGCCAAGCCGGTCACGTTCAGTTCTTAACGCATCCATCTTAGAATCAAGCAAACCTCTAAGGTTTTCTGGAGAATCTTCGTAAGATTCTGGGGGGAAAGTCCCTCCTGCCGCTACCCATTTTTTTTGAAAAGCTTTTAACTCAGTGCTTGTATCTTTAAACCAGTTAGTTTTTTGAAACAAAGTAAGAATTTGTTCGCTGTTTGAAATACCAGTATCTCTAATGTATTCAACAATATTATTAACCTCAACCATGTTCCCCGAACCAGGAGGGTCTTCAATAGTCGCTCCTAACTGGTCGCTGCCCATTTTTAAGAAATAGCCGGACATCCCAAAGTTTTCTTGAATATATTTTTGAGTATTTTCATCAAAAACAACATCGTCATCTAAGTCACTAGGACCGCCAGGACCGCTTGGACCACTAGGACCACTAGGGCCACTAGAATCTGTTTCTTCCTCAACACCGAACTCAGCTTCAGCCAAAGCCATTTCATCTACATCAGCAGGCAAAGGCTGCTCACCCAAAAACTCTGCATTAGCAAAATCTTCTTCAGTTTCACGTAAACTTGTTAACGCAGCTTCTTCTTCTGCATCTTCTTCAATAGCAACTTCTATAGCTTCTTGCTCTAACTCAGGGACAACTTCTTCTTCTTCAATCCCAGCACGAACTTCTAAAGAAGACCGATCAGAATCATCTATTCGTTCATTACCTTCACGAACTCGTTCTTCAACTCTGTCAAGTTCATCTACAAAAACTTTATCTCTAACAGACAAATCTTTTCTAGGTAAAGCCCCTATTTCTTTTCTTGCTTCTGGAGAAAGAACTTTAACTAACTCATTAGGGCGACTATTTTTTCCGGCGCTTATAGAATTGTCTATTGCCCGACGTAACCTACGCTTTTCAGTTTGTGCAAAGTTTTTGTAGTCAGGGTTATCTTCGATAATAGGAACTACTTCATCTTTAGATAATCTAACTTCTTTGATAGCATTGCTTATTTGAGTTTCAAGTGCTTTAACTGATCTTGTTACATTGTCGCCATCTATATTTATGTAACCATTTTTCCCAGGTTTAACAAAAGCAGGATCTAACTCTAGCTTAAGAGCAGCTTCTTTAACCCAAGTAGCCCATTCTTCACTAGTAAATGCGTCTTCTTTATTTTTAGTGATCTCTCCACGTTTAATCGTTATCGCTTTAGCAAGCTTTTCAGCGCCACTAATAAAACGATCAGCCGCCCCTATATAATCTTCTGCTTTTTCAAACTTATTAAATTTACCTTTCCCCATTTTAGATAAACTATTTTCAACAAACTTAAAAGCTTCACCAGATGTGAAAGCAACGGGTAAAAGTTCATCAGTGGGCGTCATATCGTCTGACAAAGTTACAAAAGAATCTAAATTCTTATCAAAATCTTTAATAATTGTTTGCGCTAATTTAGAATTTATTATAGTTGTGTAACTATCAGGGTCTTCAGGACTTACATACCCACTACGAGAAAGAGAAAGAACCACACCCCGTAAAAAATTAGAATAATCTTTTTCAGTAAAACCTGCTCCAGATTTAAGTTCTATATCAAACAATTTTGCCATTAGCCCAACCCTAACGCTTTCCAAATAGCTGACGTAGTATTAGAAGTAGAAATAGCTTTAGCTTGCATAGGATCAGCAGCTTCCGCTTGCCCCTCTAAAATGCCAGTAGCATGAAAAGCTTCAACCACCCCCCCAGACTGCTGCGCCTCATACGCTTCTAACTGAGCAGCCCGCACCAAACTAAAAGCAGCACGCCGTTCAGACTCAGTAGCCTTACGACCTAAAACGCTACCCCAGCTACTCTCTACCAAACGATCTACCTGAGTAACAGGCATAACCATTCGCACAGGATCTTTTTCTTCTTTCAAATATTTGTCTAAAGCAGCATCCATACTTTCAGCAGTAATCTCACCACTAAATCGTTCTTCTAAAGTAGGGATACCTTCAAAACCTTCACTTAAGCCCCACCTAGTTTCATTAGCAGCATCTCGCGCTGCAAAACCTAACGCCTTAACAAACTCATTAGTATCTTGCAACTCATCTATAGAAGATATAGATCCGTAATAGCCATCAACAAACAAAGCTTCTTGAAGTTCTTCTTGTTCTTCAACAGTCAACAGACCAACATACTCCATAAAGTTTTGTTCTGTAAATTGTTCAGCTTCAGTCATAACATCACGACGAACTGAACCCCCATCTTGACCTGGGATAACATCAGTAAAAGCCAATTCGGGTGGTTTATAACCTAAAATAGCGTTACTACTAGAAACAGGCAAACTGCTTAAAGCATTGCTACCATATTGAGCATTGTATTTTTCTAAGGTCATCAAACTTCCTGCCAGCTATCATATTCAATAGTATCATTCTCTAAATACCTATCAAATATTGTTGTGAATTGAGGGACGTTTCTTATAGACACTCTCGCGTTTTCCCATAAATCTTCTAAATCTTGGTTGTTACGGTTCTTGATAGAACGCATATCTAAATCACCGCTTTGTTCAGCACGGTTAGCTAACTCTTGCTGGATTGCGTCACGAACTTCCATGTACTCGTTAAGTTGAACAAGCTCAGGACGGTAATCAAACGTGTCATCATCTAACACTTTTTTGAAACCTTTAATAATTTTAGTTAGCTCTAAAGGATCTTGAGGAGCTTTATACTCTTCCCACCACAACGGATACTTAGAACGCAAATCTGTTTTAGCGTTTTCAAGAATCGTTCTTAAGTCCATATTGCTTTTAGCTCTCAAACTAGCTGACCCAGATACTTGAGAACGACGCTCTAACTCGTCATACACAGCATTCCGTACACCGCCCCATTCTGTCCACCCTAAATTTTCTTGAGGCTTACGCAAAATCTCTTCAGGCGTAGCACGCTCACGTCGCCCTTCAGCTATCTCAGTTTTGTATACTGCATAGTTAAACTCAAATTGGACATCTTCAGCCCCAACTTTACCAATAATGAAATCTTTCAATAAAGGATTATTGTCAGCAAAATCTTTGTGCTGCTGATACTTTTCTTCGCCTTGTAAAGTTCCTGAAGCAACACCACGCACCATGGTACGGCGGGCAGTTAAAGCAAAAAACTCTTCTCCGTGTTCTTTCAACAACCAAGTAGTTGCATCTTCAAAACCATCTTTCTCAGTTTTTTTGCGGTACCCCTGGATTACGTCATGATAAGGAGATTGTACAGAAAAAGACATTGGGATAGCTAACCCAGCTAACGCTCTAATTTTTAAAAGATCTGTAGTTCGACGTTCAGCTTCTTTTTCAAAGTTACCAATCATTTCTTCATCAAGAATTTCGTTACCATTCAATTCCCATTGAACAGCTAAATCAATAGAAACTTGAGCCAACATTTTTTGGCGTTCAGCCGTATTAAAATAAGCGCCTGCTATACGACGCACAAATGTAGGTTCAATCTGTTGAGCTACACGACCAACCATAGAAGTACCTTCAGAAGCCCCGTAAGGAAGCATCCAATCTAAAGATTCTTGAAGCCCAGGATTTCTTATAATAGTTTCGCTAGCAACAGAACTTACAAGCGGCCCGAAACCTGGAAGCCCAGCAGAAATCATAGACATTGATTGAGGGTTTAAACGTAAACTTGTAAAACCTAACTCGCCAAGTTTACCAAACGCTTTTTTACCCATTAACTCTTTACTTAATAAACCTTCAGGTAATCTCCAGACAAATTGAGTGTTACCTTCTTCGTCTTCTGTTTCTAACGCTTTAAAGTACCGAATCCCTCTTGCAACAAACACAGGATTTTTGACAGCTAACCCTGACCAAGTAGTAATAACTTCTTGCCATGCACCATAGAACGGCATCATGGAACCAACCATTTCTTCAAACCGTCCACGTTCAGCAAGATCGTAAAGAAGACTTCTAGTCTCATTTAAACCTTGACGACGAGCAGCAGTTTCAATACTTTTTAAACGATCAGGAGTTAAACTATAACTGCCATCAGCGTTACGGTAAGCTTGCACTCGACGTGCAACTTCTCGACGGTACACCCCAGCAAACACTGTGCTTCGAGAAAGATTATCTACAGGCATTGTGCCTAAAGATTTCATAACCCCATCAATGCGGCTTCCTGCTTTAGCAAATACTGAAGCGCTTTCAAGAGAACTAGCTACTGTAGATTCACCAACAACTCGGCCAAAGTTACCAAAATTTAAAGGGTCAATTTCTCGAACAGTTTTAATAGCTTTTAATACATCATCTGTTTTTGTAGCTTTTGTAAGAGCCGGAACGACGTGCTGTTCCCAAGAAATATCTTGGCCTCTAAACAACCGTTGCCGAGTAACCTCAAAAATGTCGTCAACATCTCCTACTTTAACAATAGGTAAAATGTCTGTAGTTTCTCGACGAACCGCTGCTACCCATTTAATAATATTTTCATCCGTAGCTGTGTGCATAGGCATAGCTTCTCTAAGACGTTTAGCGTCATTACTCTTAACCCACCTAAATATAGTTTCGTCGCTTTTAGTACGGTCCCAAAAAAGTCTTGTAAAATCTTGAAACTCTCTACCGTATTCTTCACCTTCAGGTTTCCATTGTTTATTAACAGTGTCATCGTAAGCATTCCCAAACGTTTTAGGATTTTTATTAACAACGTCATCGTAAGCTATGCTTTTCCTTGGGCGAAGAACATCACTTATTTCTTGGGTGGATTGTTTGTTAATACTATTAGCTATAGCTTTATTAGATTTGTCTGACGACAAAGCTTGCTTATTCATTTGCACTTCGTAAGGGGTGTCACCAAATTGATTACTAAATTTAAAGCCACCCATATAATATCCGCCAACTCTGGCGTCACTCATAAGTTGGCCTACTTTATCAAAGTTCATTAAAGCTTTAGAAACTTCAGGGTCTAACTCGCCTTTAATACGTTTTAACTCTCGATCAGTTTTGTTTTTAAATATTGAATTACGAGAATTATCTAATTGTTGAACATAAGGTCCACGTAACAAAGTTTTAGATTGCAACTCTAAAAGTTCTGAAGCTTTAGTTAAATTCTTAACTTCAGTTGCTGCTTGGTCCATAGTTAAAGTTTTGTTGGAACCTTCAGCTTTTTTCCAAATAGAAGCTACTTCATCATCTAACTGCGATCTAGCTATACTTCTTAAATCATCAGCAAACGTAGTCCCAATTTCTTTAATAGCTAACGTTCTCATAGACTTACGAGCGTACAATCCGTACATTCCCGCAGCAGCTAAACCAGCAGGCCCCATAGCAAACATCCCTAAAGCCGACAAAGCTCCGGTACGTCTAACTATTCGGCTTCTGCCATACTCATCATTAATAGTTCCTTTAACTAACTTTTCGACTTCATCTGCACCAAACTCGTCAGCATATTTAGAATACAAAGCCCCTACATCGTCAGAAGTTTCTATACCTTTTTCAGTTAACTGATTACGCATTTTCTGGATAGAAGGACTCATAACGTCAATGCCTTGGCGTCTAAACCAAGCCGCTCTTAGATCGCCAAACCCAGCCATCACTCCACGCATAGTATCTATGCCGCCAAGAAGAGCAGCAGATCTACCTAACTCATCTGACAAAACTCGGATAGGCCACGCTGGACGCAACAACACAGATTTTTTCCAAACACCAGTTAACTCTTGCACCATATCTTGCGAAGATTTTAACCCTTTACCAAGAGTGCCTTTGTCAAACAAATCAGAAATAAGATCGTACCGAGGTACAATAGAAGCTTCTCGTAATTGTTGAGGAGTAAAATTTTCTACGTGGCGTCGATATTGCTGCATTCCTTCTTGAGCCATATCGAAACTTAAAGAACCATTACCGTAAACTCTTGCGTTCATGCTTTGAGCATTCAAACTAGCTTGAGCAGAATCAATATTTCCTTTCATTCTCCTCAACGCTAATCTCAACACATCTTGTTTATCTTTATCAGCTACTCCTTTAAGAATCTTGTCGCCAAAAAGATTAATAACGCCTTCGTTAATATCTTCTATAGTCCTAGTAAATAATGCTTTGCGAGCACCTTGGTCCATACGAGTCCATTGGCCTAACAACTCATCACTATTTATTTTTTGATATTCAAAAATGTTTACGCCACCAGCTTTAACTCGTTCAGCGTCACGAATCATTCTTTGAAACTGAGTAAAGCTTTGATCCGGGTCATCCCATTTCATTAACCCTTGAGGCACACGTTCATGGAACACAGAAACTTTTCTTCCAACAGCAGAAGTAGCTGCACCTAAGTAAGGAAGATCAGAAACAAATGTGCTTACCCCGTAACCTAAACCTTGGATTATGTTAACTTTAGGAGCTTTTAATAAAACACCAAATTGCCCTTCGCCTACTACATCTTTAATAATCATGTCAGCAGCGGCTGTAATTAATTGTGGCTTTTCGTTTAAAGCTTCAAAACGAGCATTAGCTGCAATCGAATCTTCAGTTTCATCAACAAACTTTGATAACTTTCTTATGTCAAGTTCTTTCATGTTTAAAGCGTCAACAAAAGGCAACTCTGATGCAGCGTTAGAAATATCTTTAGCTATGTCTCGTTCAGCTATAGCAATCTTGTTTTCTAACTCAGTTATTTTAGAACCAAACGATTCTGTAGTTTGAACAGTTTCATCAAACGCATCAACTAACGCATCAGAAAGATCCCCGCCTGACCCAACAGGAGTAGCGGCTTGAGCATTTCGTGCTTCTAATTTAAGATTTTCTAACTGGTTGTATTGTTCAGATAATTTAGTTAAAGCTCCGTTAGGTTGAAGCGAGTTGCTCCACGCTGAAGCTGAATCTTCAATTAAAGCTCTAGCTTTAGGATCACCCATAGCTAAACGCACAACAAGTTTACGACTATTTTTTACAGCAGTCCCTGCCCCAACAGCGGCTTCTCCCGAAGTACGAGCTAAAGCATATGCTAATTCAGGAGTAAACCCTTCAGTGTCCCCAAACTTTTTTTGTATTTTGCCAGCTAACGCATCTACTAAAGATTTATCTCCTTCAGAAAGAACGCCTTCTTTATAAAACGTTTCGCTAAATGTACCATCTAAAGTGTCAGCTAAATCGTCTATCTGTTTGCTAAACTGAGAAAACCCTCTTGTCTCTACAAACTTTTCGGCACCGGTCCCCATCCATCTACCGTTACGAGACCATTTAGTAGCCATCATTATAGGCTTACCTATAAAGTTTAATGGGTCTAATATTATGTTAGCTAACGCATCAGTTGTACCTGATATAAGTTGGTACATGCTTGTATCTTGGGCAGCGGCTACTTCTTCTTCGTCTAAAATGTTTCCTGCTAAAGCAGCTAAAGCTACTGATTGGCCTAAGCTTCTAGTTTCTGCAATGTCCCATGCACGACTCCAAGTGTCCGTATCAAATAGTTCCCCAAAACCGCCGCCATCAGAAAAAGTTATATCAGCAAGAGTAACAGCAGCCCCAAGCGGGTCATCGATTAAAGTTTTGTAAGTTAACGTAGCAAAGTCCATTACCGGGGTAAGGACACTTTCGCTTACGTTTCTTATGGGTTCTGGGATAGCACCAATAATGGTACCGCCTACACCTTCAGGTCCAATAGCGCCTTGCAAAGCGCCACCTTCTCCTAATATATTGTCGTTAAACGATCCCCAGATAGTGTCAGCTATGCCGTCGCCTTCAAATTCGTCTTCGTCTGTTAAACCTTCTTGGATAATATCTCCAACAAACTCAACAGATTTAGCTCCTGTTTGAAAAGCCCCTTGAGCTATTTTAGAAATAAAACCCCATGCACTCATTCGGTTTCCGTTCTTGGAACTTGAGCTTGCATAGCTCTAACGACCCTACGGGTAGAAGGAGAAGCTAAAGGAGAAGAAGCTAATTGCAACATAGAAGACATAATACGTCCCATGTTGGGACTTTTTAAAGGGGAGTTTGGACGAGGCACTACATCTGCTTGGGTATTAATAGATTGTGTTGGTAGTTGAGATGGACGATTTAATGCGCCATCACCACCAGGGACTACTTTAGGTGCAGCCATTGGACTAATTGATTCTTCCATAGGAACCGCAGCTAGCGCTTGTTCTTGAACTTTAGCTTTCCCATAACCTTGACCTGTGAATCCGCTTTCAGCCATGATGATGAACTTTCCATTCTTTAGGGTAACCGCATACAACGCAATCCGCAGACTCGCTAGACGAAGGTTTAAACTGCATAACTTTAGATCCTTTACCTTTTCTTGGCATTACAATGCACCAAGCAACGCACCAAGATCCCCACCTGCTTGACCCGGAGGAGCTTCAACTGATCGACCTTCCGCACCCATTCCTGGCATAGCTAACCCAGGTTGAGCCGCTGGCGCAGCCGCATCAACTTGCTCAGCTTGACGCTCTTGCGCTTCTTTCTGAACTTGCTCAACAGCTTCAGCTAACTCTTTCTGATTGTTAGCAACCAAACTCATAATACGAGCAAGGTCCGCTGGAGGTATAGTACCTTCCATAGCTTGCTGCTGGATAGATTGCAACAAAGCTTCTTCTAACTGCTCAGCAATAACTGCATCATGTTCAAACTCTGGATCTTCAACCAAAGGATCAATCGCCATAAACGAACGTTTAGACATAGTGCCCATACCGACACGCTGGCCGCCACCAATAACAAGGTTATTGATATCTGCTCCTGCTTGGCTATAGGTAACAATGTTATCGTTTGTTTCAAAGTTTACGTTAGGAGTGTATTCGACTGGGCCTTTAGCATTTTTTTCTGTTATATAGAACGAATGAGATTTGTTCCCTGCGTAAGCTTTAGCCATGTCAATAGCGATTTTGTTTTCTTCCTGCAAAGCACGAGACATAATTCGTTGAGCTTCTTGCACAGGGAAATCAACTGCCGCTGAAAGCACAGCATCACCACGGCGACCAGTCCTAATGTTGGTAGAAGACTCTCCACCGAACTCGGCAGGGATACCAGCAGTTAAACGTTGCGCTCTTTCAAGCCTATCAATAGCAGGGTTAGTCATGTACCCAGGTTGCAGTGACATATCTTTCAAATCACCGCCACGGATAACACCAACTTCGCCAGTCAACCCGTCAGCCGGGTTAACAATTTGCGGCGTTTCACCTGCTCGGCCAACAAGCCAGGTGTCAGGGAAGATTCCCTTCTGCACCGCTATTACTTCAAGCGCCATTAATCGAGCTTGCATCTGATACATACCGAGGATGCCATCGAATTGGCCTTGCGCCCCATCCAGTGAAATACGCTGAGCGCATACCACAGGAGCTTGCCCTAGACGATTTGGTATACGTTCTAATTCAAGAACAATATTATCGTCCATAGTAGACGACGTACCAAACAATCCAGTCTGAACTGGACCACGCATAGCTATAAGAACAGTTTCGTTCTCATCTACATACTCAATCATCTCAATAGCTTGATCAGGCCCAGCATCACTATTTGATTGGAACACTGAAGCAGCTTCCGGGTACATCTGATGCAAATACCCTAAAGGACGTTCATACGCAAAGATACAATCTCTTGGACGCATGTCTTCTACACCCAACAATGTTGCAGGGTAAGCAGTTAACGGATCACGCAAATGCCATTCAGGGCATTGAGTGGTAGGGTTCCATCGCAAATGAGAAACAGTTGTAGCATAACCAATCAGGTATCTAGCACGCTTGGACATTTGCAAGTCCATACGGCTATGTTCCCACCAACCAAACAAAGCTTTCCGTTTAATTTCAGAGTTATCGCGAGATCGTTTACGAGCAACATCAGCAGGGGGGCAATAAATGTCAGGTCGGGTAGATGCTATACGCATAGCTGTCTGATCTAAACCTTGAGCCAACAAGTTAGCTACCGCTGATTGTTCATCAGAGTTGATTTCAGGTAGCGGAACTATAACATCTCCGTTATAGTAATCTCTGAGGTTACGCATCCGACCTTTTATTTGGTCAGTTGCTTGTGCCCTTGCACCATAAATGGCGACTATCTCTGTAATTGTTTTCATCTAGCAGACCTCGCATACAAATAGTCCCCTTCTACATCTTGCCCTGAAACCCATGACGGGCGCCACTGTTTAGGCCCATCAATCTTCGGCACAAACAATTTCTCTAAATTATGTTCTAAGAACCATTGTGCCATAACGCAGTCATCTGTGCGAGAACCAGTACCTTCCGGGTTCCAACGAGTGACCTCATTTATCAACAAGAGTGAGTGCGGACGGGCATCTGTGTTCTGTTTCCCCGGCAAACGGATACGACCTACCCTCCACAACGGCCCCAACATTTGCACACCATATTTCGGATCGCCCTTATTTCGGCTATGCGTATAATGTGGAACAAGTTGCACTCCACGCATCGCAGCCCACCGTTTAAAATGGTCATATTGCAAAATAAATTTCTGTGCAGCGTTAGCTTCAATGATCCAATGAGTCAAAGGGCGACCCATATCGTTAGTGATCTGCCACCAATCTTCAGCCACCCCAGTGAACCTTTGCTCACTATGATTCCAATCCAAAAACGATGGAGCGTCCATCTTACGACGGTACGACTCTAACAAATATCGGAACTGTGTCTCAGGATTATAGGCCCAACACTGCAACGCCCAAAACTGGGACGGCGAAGGATCAGCAGTCGCTACAACAAACAAATCCCCAGAAACACCAGCAGGCAATTCCCACAAATCTCTGTCATTATCCCAGCAACCAACATAATCGACGCCATCTGCGCCAACACCGCCACTTACCCACAAAGGGTCAACCAGTACACTGGACGGATTTATGTCCGATTGCTGATACAGGACTTCAAATCTGTCTGGAGTTTGCGCTTTAACGTGTCTAAGTCGTCGCCACGGGAGTCTACGAGGGTAAAGTAGGCACCCTTCGGGCCATGGTGCGGCGTCAGGTTTGTGATCGCCTTCGCAGCGGTCTTCATAATGTGACTTATACGTGAGATGATGGTATTTACGCCAATCGTCTGGGGCATCAGTGGGATCAAACTCCTCAAGTTCTAGTTCATCAGGGGGAGCTACTTTGTCTAACGCATAACGGTAAATGTCATCGGCTGACATGCGTTGACCTTGGAGGATAAGCAAACCACCCGGTTCTAAACGGGTTTCTGCAACTTCATCCCACCAACGTTGCATGTCGGAACGAGCTTCAGCGGACCTCATCTTACGAGGGTCATAAACATCATCCCAGATAACCAGATCGAAACGACCACCGAGAAAACCGGAGTCCATTCCGAACGCTGACCATGTTGGCTCTTTCGCAGAAAGAGGAGCGTCACCTTGTTGTAGCACGGTGAAGGCTTCCGAACGCCAAATTTCAGACGAATCTGGTTTAAACATACCGAAGTCTTCTTGGAGAGTTGCTTCTGCGTCTACCGCTAACCCCAAACGGACATCGTTTAGTTCAGCTTTGACGGGATGCGACCTATCCAACTCTGATCTTAACCTACGAGAGTACCATTCCGCTAGGCGTTGTGACGAAGAACCAATCATTCCTCTGATAGCCCTGTTCCTTACGGTTGCCCAGGCAGGTAAAACCTTTGCGAAGAACGTAGACTTGCCGCAACCAGGAGGCGCATTGATAACAGCGTACTCTTCGTACTCCGTTTCCATCAAACCCATAATGCGTTCGGTGGCTTCTATCTGCCACGGCTGCAAAACGATACCAAAATAGCGTCTAGCAAAAATCTCTATGTTATCGTATGCTGCTTTAGCTTCAGGGATAAGGTCTTCGTAAGAAGGAACGCCGCTAACTGGCTGCTCACCTAACGTTTCCTGGGCAGCCAAATAGTTTCGGGGAGCTTTATCGCCTTCAGCGTCTCGGCAAGCATGATAAGAAATGCCGCAGTCTTTAGCTGCACTGTACATAGAGTTACCAGCACGACGTAACGCCAAAAACTGTGTCCATTTTTCTACAGTTATTGCTTTACCAGAAGGCATATGTTCCCTTTACTGATTTACTGGCACGATTCACAAATTTCAGGGTTCTCTAAACCGCACTCTAATGGTGTGTCGTCTTCAAACGGGTTATATCGTTCGCCCATTAACTCAGGGAAATCTTCAAATACTTCCATTAACGTTTGTGGTTCTATATCCATTACCAACCAAACCTCTGGTTAAAAATTTCCTGAGCAAACGGCTGATCTCTTAAAATATCTCTAAAAGCGTCTTTATGGTAGTGCATATCATCTAACTCGTTCCTGATTTCTTCGCCACTGTCTCTATCTAACTCGTCTATAAATTGTTCTACTTCTTGCAGCCGTTCAGTCAGTTCCACGTAGGCCCAAGTCTCTATCGTACTTAACCGGGTTTCAAAACCTTTAAGATCAATATCTCCTAACGTCCGCTCTATAGAGTCAAGACGGCTAAGCACTACCGTAGGTTCCCCAATATCTTCCATATCTTCC
>Ga0209302_10001360_pt1 | contig 14221 bp, 16 predicted proteins | sample ArcOceMetagenome_2_FD_187445 | JGI IMG/M metagenome (GOLD analysis project Ga0209302, IMG submission 187445) | Marine eukaryotic phytoplankton communities from Arctic Ocean - Arctic Ocean ARC135M Metagenome (SPAdes) (version 2) | ecosystem: Environmental > Aquatic > Marine > Oceanic | place... | reverse complement strand
CATCGGTGACGACACTGGGATATTGCCCAGCCAAGATGAAACCGGTTTTGCCATCTGCCTTGAACAGATCCCAATGGCCCCGCAAAACGCATCCACCACACTGACCCAGACACGGTTCCGCCGTCCCGTTCTGGCCGACAACGTGGTGAATGCAAAAGCGGGCTGCCTTTACCCCAACAACGCCCGCATGATCGCCGAAGCGCGCAGTAAAGGGTTCAAAAACGCGCTTGTTGCGGATGCTTCAGGCAACGTGGCCGAAACGGCCAGCGCCAATGTCTTCATGGTGAAGGACGGCGAGGTATTCACACCAATTGCCAACGGCACCTTCCTTGCGGGCATCACCCGTGCGCGCCACATGAAACACATGCGTGAAAACGGCATCACGGTGCATGAAAAGACGCTCACATTCGAGGATTTTCATGACGCAGACGAGGTGTTCCTAACAGGCAATATGATGAAAATGACGCCCGTCACGGCCTTTGAGGATACCCAATATGAAATCGGGAAAACCACAAATCAGGTCCGCGAAATGTATTGGGATTGGGCCGTCAGCGGCGGCTAACTGCCCCTAAACGCCTGACCCAAAAGAAAATCTAACAACTTCGCTCAATTGCGTTGCCACACCCCGCGCACTGCGCCACAATCACTTTGTTGAATGGAGAATATCATGCGTAAGTTTCTGGTCGTGCTGGATGACAGCCAAGAATGTTTGAACGCAATGCGTTTCGCCGCACTGCGTGCTGCCCACACGGGTGGCGGCGTCGAGGTTCTTGCGGTGATTCCGCCAGACGAATTCAATCACTGGATTGGCGTTGGGGCCGTGATGCGCGAAGAAGCGCGTGATCGCATCAATGCGCATTTTGAAGTCTTTGCAAAATGGATGCGCGACAAACAACAGGTCGATCCTGAACTGGTGATCCGCGAAGGCGAAGCCGTCACAGAGATCATCGCCCAAATCGCTGACGACTCTGAAGTGGGCGTGCTGGTACTAGGTGCCGGCGTCGGCAACAAAGGCCCCGGCCCTCTTGTGACCCAACTGACAAAAAGCGCGGGCACACTGCCGATCCCAATCACAATCGTCCCCGGCGACATTACCAAAGAAAAGCTTGAAGCCATCACATAAGGCGGGGTTCGGTTCGCCACTAAAGAATGCGGCTTTGGTCGAGGTCGCAGATGTCAGCTAGAGCCCGTAGTGGTGACGTAACAGAGTGTTAGAATGTGTGCTTCTGCCCACGAGTTAAAATCCGGAAGCCTTGAAGATGGTATGGGAGCGCTTGGGCATGATAGACTGTCTGGGTTTTGACTTGCGGAGGCAAAAAATGACGTCACTAGGTCGACTAGTTGGGCACAAAATACAAACAATTTAGCCACCTCGATCGATGATAACAGACCTAATTATAAAAAAGGGATGGCAATTCCTTCTTAGCAAATTTTTTAATAGAATAAATTTTCTAAGACAAAAAATATGACCGACAAAATGGTTCATGGCAGTAAATAAGATATATTTAATACCGCACTTATTGAGAACACAGAAGTATTAGAACGATGTAACTGTGATCCAAGTTTCAATTCTAATACTCTCAAAGAGATTGAGTTCTTTTGCAGTATACCCACAAAGGAATTAGCTTTGCAGGCAAGGCTAACGCTAATCGAAAAGTTCCCTCTCAAGCGTGGCACACATATAATGCTCCAAACCGTGCCGGAGAGCGTTGATTGCGAGTTGTCTATGAAAATGAAGGCAGACGCATTCGAGATTACAAAAATCGAAATCCAGATGTGGAATGTCTGTGAAGAATTCGGGGCAAAGGATAATTATTGGGGCTTTTCCCAAGACAGCTTGCATTAAGTGCCCGTAGGGCGGGGTTCACCCCGCCGATGGCGTGGCGGGATGGAGATTTCCTAACCTAAAGTTAATTGTCCCCCCACAAACGTTTACAAAACCCGGAACTTAAAAAATCGTTAGCGCCCCTCTTTTTCTGAAACTCTACAATTCAGGTCACAAAATGTGCAGTTCGCCCAAAACCGCCCTAAAGCGCGAATTCTACACAGTCAAACTGTACAGATCACAGGACCAACTGCACAGTTTCGCGCACAAATGCCAACGCACTGTGCGTTAACCCACCGATTCGGCCACCTTAGAATGATTCCAAACCTTGACTTAGGGGGCATCAGACCGCATATCAATAGCAACCCCGAGGAGGCATTAATATGTTCATTCAAACAGAATCTACACCGAACCCAGCAACACTAAAATTCTTGCCGGGCCAGACCGTTTTGGAAATGGGCACTGCAGATTTCCCAGCACCAGACACCAGCGAGGCCTCCCCTCTTGCCCAACGCATTTTCGCAGTTGAAGGCGTGAGCGGCGTATTCTTTGGCACTGATTTTATAACGGTGACAAAGGCGGATGCCGTCGATTGGGATCATATCAAACCAGCATTGCTTGGTGCAATTATGGAGCATTTTCAATCCGGTAGCCCTGTTATGGCTGGCGATCACCAACCTGCATCTGGTCACGCCGAACACACAGGTGAAGACGGCGCAATCGTGGGTCAGATCAAAGAGCTGCTCGACAGCCGCGTGCGTCCTGCCGTGGCCCAAGACGGCGGTGACATCACATTCCACGGCTTTGATCGCGGCGTTGTTTACCTTCATATGCAAGGCGCATGTGCCGGTTGCCCATCGTCCACATTAACGTTGAAAATGGGCATCGAAAACCTTCTGCGCCACTACATCCCAGAAGTGACCGAAGTGCGCCCAGTCGCCGTTTAAATTTTGTTTTTAAACGATAATAATATAAGATCACCGTCCAATCTTGGGCGGTTTTCTTGTTTTACAGCCCTGCCACAGAAAGGTGTTTGTTAAGTGGAAAAACCTCTCATCCTCGCCTTTGACACCTCCGGCCCATATTGCGCCGCCGCTTTGTTATCGGGCGATACTGTCATCACGCAAACCGTCGAAGAGATGAAAAAAGGCCAAGCAGAACGCCTGATGTTTCTCCTTAAAGAATTGCTACAATTACATGGGCTTGCCTACGCGGACCTTGATGCACTCTCGGTTGGAACCGGCCCCGGTAACTTCACCGGTATCCGCATCGGCGTGTCAGCCGCACGCGGTCTTGCCCTTGGCCTTGGCATTCCAGCCTACGGCGTGAATGGCTTTGAACAACGCGCCATTCTGGACCCATCCGCGACAGTTCACAGCATCGCCGCGCCCCGTCAACAACGCTACGTCCGCGACGCTTCCGGCGCAGCATTGATTTCTGGTGAAGCATTTGAATCCAAGGGATATACTATCCTTTCAGACCCATTCCCCGATGCACTTGCGGCCAGCATTGCATTGGCGGCACGCGAACGGTTCCCAAACCCAACCCTCGCGCCTGCCCCTTACTATCTCAAGGTCCCCGATGCGGCCCCATCCAAAAGCGCCGCTCCTACGATTTTGACATGACGCCCAGTGAGTTAAGCCAAATTCACGGTGCTGCATTCACTATGTCCCGCCCATGGTCGGCCCCAGAATTTGAAGACCTTCTGCACAACAAACACACCCATCTCTTCACCTGCCCTCAAGGTTTTGCCTTGGTCCAAGTCATTGCAGGCGAAGCAGAACTTTTGACCATAGCAGTTCACCCTGACGCACAAGGCAAAGGCGCTGGTGGTACGTTGATGTCAAAGTGGATGTCATCCGTAGATGCAGACGAGGCATTCCTAGAAGTCGCCGCAGACAACGATGCTGCCAAACATCTTTACGCGTTACATGGATTCGCAGAAGTCACACGCCGTTCTGCCTATTATGCCCGAGATTTAGGCGACTCCGCAGACGCAATCGTCATGCGTATAGCCCTGAAATAGTGCCAGAACACAAGAATCCCTCTATACTTTGCGTCATGTTAGAAAAAGCAGTTGACCCGGCCTGCCCACTACGGCCTAATTTGAATCTGATCTAAGCATTCTGTATGCTTACGATGGGCCGAGCGGGTTAATCAAAATGGTTCACTCCCCAGTACTGGCGGTCCCAAAACAAAACGTGGGAGAACAACCTGATGAAACTTATGCATAAATTCCTTGGCGCTGCCGCCGGTATCGCATTGACGGCTGGTGCCGCAGCTGCCGACCCAGCATTGATTTTTGACCTTGGTGGTAAATTTGACAAATCATTCAACGAAGCTGCCTTTTCTGGCGCGCAACGTTGGGCAGAAGAGACTGGCGGTAAGTTCGCTGAGATCGAACTGCAATCAGACGCACAACGTGAGCAAGCGCTGCGTCGCTTTGCTGAAGCTGGCGCAAACCCAATCGTAATGGCTGGTTTCGCATTTGGTGACGCATTGGGCCAAGTAGCTGCTGATTACCCAGACACAAAATTCACAATCATCGATATGGTTGTTGATGCGCCAAACGTGCGCTCTGTTGTCTTCAACGAGCACGAAGGTTCATACCTTGTTGGCATGATGGCCGCGCAAGCGTCCAAATCTGGCACCGTATCCTTCGTTGGCGGCATGGACATCCCATTGATCCGTCGTTTTGCTTGTGGCTACGCACAAGGCGTAAAAGCAGTGAACCCAGACGCGACAGTAATTTCCAACATGACCGGTACAACCGGTGCCGCATGGAATGACCCGGTAAAAGGTTCTGAGATCACCAAAGCACAAATCAGCCAAGGTTCTGACGTTGTGTTCGCTGCTGCTGGCGGCACAGGCGTTGGCGTACTGCAAACTGCTGCGGATGAGAAAATTCTCTCAATCGGCGTTGATTCAAACCAAAACTACCTACACTCAGGTCAAGTTTTGACATCAATGCTTAAGCGCGTCGACAATGCTGTATTCTCTGCATTCACAGACGGCGTTGACATGGAAACTGGCTTCTCAGTCATGGGTCTAGCAAACGGTGGCGTAGGCTATGCAATGGACGAACACAACGCGTCCCTCGTATCAGCTGAAATGAAAGCATCTGTTGAAGCGGCCTCAGCACAGATCGCTTCAGGCGAGATTGCTGTACATGACTACATGTCAGACGACAGCTGCCCAGCACTGACGTTCTAATCAAGCCCTAATCTACCAAAAGAAAGCCCCAAGCCATGACTGAATGTATTCACACACTCTTCTCGGCTTGGGGCGCACCCACCGCTGAGGCACGCGCAACGGCTACCGACGCAGCCATTGGTCCAGATTTTTGTTACAGCGATCCCAGAACGTCCGCGCCAATCACGGACCGCGATGACTATATCAACTACATCAAAATGTTTGCTGAAATGGCACCTGGTGCCGAGGCCAAGATCGTGAATATTTCAGAACGCGACGGCAGCGCCCGCGCAACAGTAGAATTTGGCATGCCGAACATGCCGGCAAAGCGCGGCCAGTATTTCATCGACATCAAAGAAGAAAAAATCGCCCGCATCGTTGGTTACGCTGGTATGGGAGAGCCTAGTTGAACAACGCTACGACAGCGCCTGCTATTGAGCTAAAAGGCATTTCAAAAGCCTTTGGACCGGTACAAGCGAACAAAGACATTTCCATCCGCGTCATGCCTGGTACGATCCACGGGATCATCGGCGAAAATGGCGCGGGTAAATCCACGTTGATGTCCATCCTTTATGGCTTTTACAAAGCTGATAAAGGTGAAATTTTCATTGGTGGCCAGAAGACTGAAATCCCCGACAGCCAAGCTGCAATTGCTGCGGGCATTGGCATGGTGTTCCAGCACTTTAAACTGGTTGAAAATTTCACAGTCCTTGAGAATATCATCCTTGGTGCTGAGGACGGTCGATTGTTGAAACCAAGCCTTGCCAAAGCGCGAAAATCCTTGCTTGAGCTGGCTGCCGAATACGAACTGAACGTTGATCCTGATGCCTTGATCGAAGAGATCGGTGTGGGGATGCAACAGCGCGTTGAGATTCTAAAGGCCTTGTATCGTCAGGCCGATATTCTTATCCTTGATGAGCCCACAGGCGTTCTGACCCCGTCAGAGGCGGATCAGTTGTTCCGAATTCTTGGACGTTTGCGTGAAGAAGGCAAAACTATCATCCTTATTACGCACAAACTGCGCGAAATCATGGAAGCCACCGACACCGTCAGCGTTATGCGCCGCGGTGAGATGACCGCGACGGTTAAAACCGAAGACACCAGCCCTGAAAAACTGGCTGAGTTGATGGTTGGGCGCAAAGTTCTGCTGCAAGTGGACAAAACCCCGCCAACACTTGGTGACATTGTTTTAGATGTGCAAAACTTGCGTGTGGTCGATGAACAAGGCGTTGAACGCCTCAAAAGCATTAGCCTGAATGTGCGTGCTGGTGAAATTCTTGGCATCGCAGGCGTTGCGGGCAACGGTCAATCTGAGCTGCTTGAAGTATTGGGCGGTTACGCCGACGGCACTGGATCGGTGACGCTCAACGGCGAAGCGATCGACCTCACTGGCAAATACTCAGACGGCAAAACACGCCGCGCACGTGGCATCGCCCACGTCCCCGAAGATCGCCAACGCGAAGGTCTGATTATGGACTATTCAGCGTGGGAGAATATTGCGTTTGGGTACCACGATGATCCTGCCTATCAATCCGGCATCTTCATCAACAACGCCGCCATACGCCAAGACACTGAGGAAAAGATGGAGCGTTTCGATGTGCGCCCTCCAAACCCGCGCCTGTCAGCCAAAAACTTTAGTGGTGGCAATCAACAGAAGATCGTTCTTGCACGTGAAATTGAACGCAATCCCGATCTTTTACTGATCGGCCAGCCAACACGCGGTGTGGACATCGGTGCAATCGAATTCATCCACCAACAGATTGTTGCCCTGCGCGATCAAGGCAAAGCCATTCTATTGGTCAGTGTAGAGTTGGAAGAAATCTTGTCCCTTGCAGACCGCGTCGCCGTTATGTTTGACGGTCACATTATGGGGGAACGTGCAGCTGGCGAAACCGACGAAAAAGAACTGGGCCTGATGATGGCCGGTGTGGAGACGTAAGATGGACGTAATGCCAAAATGGGCCGAGGTCGTCCTTGTGCCACTGATCTCACTGCTTTTGGCGGCAATCCTATCTGGGTTGGTGATCCTTGCCATTGGTGAAGATCCGATTGCGGCATTGAAATTGATGATCGACGGCGCATTGGGCAGTACCTATGGCTGGGGTTACACTCTGTATTACGCAACCAACTTTATGTTTACAGGCCTTGCTGTCTCCGTCGCCTTTCACGCACGGTTGTTCAACATTGGCGGCGAAGGCCAGGCCATGTTGGGTGGTTTGGGCGTGGCGCTTGCCTGTCTGTTCATCCCATGGCCCCATTGGTCGCTTGGCCTGCTTGGGGCGATTGTTTTGGCCGGTGCATTTGGTGCGATTTGGGCTGCAGTTCCTGCATATCTGCAAGCAAAGCGCGGCAGTCACATCGTTATTACAACTATTATGTTCAACTTCATCGCAGCAGCGGTACTGAACTATATGCTCGTAAACGTGCTGCGTCCTCAAGGTGCAATGGACCCTGCAACAGCACGCTTCCCCGAAGCTGTTCATTTGCCAACTCTGCACGACATCTTGGCCCCCATCGGCATTAGCTTTTCAAAAGCTGCCCCAGCAAACGTTTCCCTGTTGGTGGCAATTATCGCATGCGTATTGGTTTGGTTGCTGATCTGGCGCACGAAACTTGGGTATGAAATTCGTGCATATGGTCATTCAGAAAGTGCTGCAAAGTATGCCGGCATTTCACCTGTGAAGATTACAATGATCGCTATGACCATTTCTGGTGCATTGGCGGGTATGATGGCGATCAACAACGTCATGGGCGAAGCAGAACGTTTGGTTTTGAACGCGACTGAGGGTGCAGGCTTTATCGGGATCGCTGTCGCCTTGATGGGTCGCAGTCATCCTTTGGGCGTTTTCATCGCTGCCATCTTGTTTGGTTTTCTATACCAAGGCGGTGCCGAGTTGGCATTGTGGACCAGCATTCCACGCGAGTTGATCGTGGTCATCCAAGCGCTGGTTATCCTGTTCACAGGCGCGCTGGACAATATGGTGCGTATGCCATTGGAACGCATATTCCTTGCCCTGCGTAAGGGAGGCAACTGATGGATTTCTTTACACTCATCCAAATCCTAGACGCTACTGTTCGCTTGGCAATTCCTTTATTGCTGGCCTGTTTGGCCGGTCTATTCTCGGAGCGCGCTGGTATTTTTGACATCGGTCTCGAAGGTAAGATGCTAGCCGCTGCCTTCTTCTCTGCCGCAATTGCGTCCATGACAGGCTCCGTTTGGATTGGCTTACTTGCTGGCATCGCAGCATCGCTGTTCCTAAGCGGCGTTCACGGCCTTGCCTCTATCACTTTCCGAGGTAATCAATTGATCTCTGGCGTTGCGATCAACTTTCTTGCGGCAGGCATGACAGTTTTGATTGCCCAGTCTTGGTTCAGCCAAGGTGGGCGCACGCCCTCCCTTTCAGGCGCTGAGCGGTTCAACCCAATCAACTTTCCCGGTGCGCTGACCACTACGAACGAAGTCAAAGCAGCCAGCCCATTAATGCAGGTTTATTCAGAATTGTTATCGGGGCATTCGCTGCTGGTTTATTTCGCGCTGCTGACAGTCCCAATGACGTGGTGGTTGCTATACCGCACACGTTTTGGTCTGCGTTTGCGTGCGGTTGGTGAAAATCCAGCCGCAGTTGATACAGCTGGTGTTTCGGTTGTTGGTTTGCGTTATGCGGCAGTTGCGATTTGCGGTATTTTGTGTGGCATTGCCGGAGCGTACCTATCTACAGCACTTCAGGCAGGGTTCGTCAAAGACATGTCCGCAGGTCGTGGCTTCATCGCGCTTGCAGCCCTTATTTTTGCGAAGTGGCGCCCATGGCACGCGCTGTATGCCACCTTCCTGTTTGGTTTATTCCAAGCGCTTGAACTACGTCCAGACGTTATTGAAGCTGTCATAGGCATGAAAATTCAAGGCCAATTCTTGGGTGCGCTGCCCTATATTATGACAGTAGTCATTTTGGCTGGCTTCGTCGGAAAAGCCATTCCACCACGTGCTGGTGGCGAACCATATGTCAAAGAGCGTTGATCCAGCGATAGGTCCAGTTTGACCCAAGATATCAGCCCTGTTTGAAGCGTATACGCATGGCATCTTGATTTAGGTGCCGTACCCGGTCTAGGAGGGTCCATGCAAATATACCTACCCATCGCAGAGATTTCCGTGAATGCCTTCCTATTGTTAGGTTTGGGCGGAATTGTTGGCATCTTGTCTGGCATGTTTGGTGTTGGCGGTGGCTTTTTAATGACCCCACTATTGTTCTTTATCGGCATCCCCCCTGCGGTGGCCGTCGCAACAGAAGCAAATCAAATTGTTGCATCTTCGTTTTCTGGCGTCTTGGCCCACTTCAAACGAAAAACTGTCGATCTAAGGATGGGCACTGTCCTTTTGATAGGGGGCCTAGTCGGCGCTGCACTTGGCGTAGTTGTCTTTAACTATCTAAAAGCTCAGGGCCAAGTCGATCTTCTGGTTAAGCTTTGCTACGTAATTTTCCTTGGTGTTATCGGCGGCTTAATGTTCATCGAGTCCCTCAACGCAATTCGCAAAACATCAAAGGGCACGGTTCCTAAGCGCAAAAAACACAACTGGATTCACGGCCTACCATTCAAAATGCGTTTTCGTGTTTCTGGACTTTATATTTCAGTGATTCCACCGATCATCGTTGGCGTTCTTGTTGGCATCCTTGCCGCCATTATGGGTGTTGGTGGTGGTTTCATCATGGTTCCTGCAATGATCTATCTTTTGGGAATGCCTACTAAGGTGGTTGTTGGGACATCGCTGTTCCAGATCATCTTTGTGACCGCCTTCACAACCATGTTGCACGCTACAACAAACTTTACAGTAGATATCGTATTGGCCGTCCTCCTGCTGGTTGGTGGTGTCTTCGGCGCACAAATCGGAACCCGTATCGGCGTGAAGATGAAGGCAGAACAGCTACGCATTCTTTTGGCGATCATGGTTTTGACCGTCTGTGGTAAGCTGGCGTTTGATCTATTGGTCATGCCATCCGATATCTTCTCAATTGCCGCAGGAGGCCACTGATATGTTGCGCTATATCATCGCCTTCATCATGCTGGCATTGCCCGCAGTGGCAGAAGAAGTCGTATTGGGCCTGAGTAAGGACGAAGTTGCAATCACCACATCCTTTGACGGCTCCGATGTATTAATCTTTGGTGCAGTCAAGCGCGAGGCCCCCATTCCTGACGGTGATCCACTTGAGGTTATCATCACTGTGTCTGGCCCGTCAGAATCTGTAACTGTGCGCCGTAAGGAAAAGCGGTTTGGCATTTGGGTCAATATTGACGCCGTCGAAATCGACGAAGCGCCTAGTTTTTATGCAGTGGCAACCAGCGCGCCATTGCGTGATGTGCTGAACGATGTCGAAGACCTGCGTTACAAAATCTCTGTCCCGCGCGCGATCCGCTCTGTTGGTGCACCTATGGCAGTGCAAGACGCGGCCGCTTTTACCCAAGCGATCATTCGTATCCGTACAAAATCAGACGCATATCAGTTGTTGGAAAACGGGGTGTCTGTGGATGCACAGACACTGTTTCAAACGTCGATTCAGTTGCCTGCTGCATTGACTGAAGGTGAATACAAAACTCGCATTTTTCTAACCCGTAGCGGCAAGGTCATTTCGGATTATGAGACGTCAATTGATGTTCGAAAGATTGGCCTGGAACGCTGGCTCTTCACGATGTCTCGTGAAAGCTCGTTGCTGTATGGCTTGATGTCTTTGGCAATTGCGATTGCAGCGGGCTGGGGTGCCTCTGCAATCTTCCGCGTGTTCCGCCTTTAACCGCGACCCACAAATGGCATCTTAGTCGCCATCACTGTCATGCTTTGAACATTTGCGCTCAATGGCAAACTTGCCATGTGAAATACAGCCTCAGCCGCATGACTGACATCCATCGTTTCCATATCAGGTTGGCGGGCTTTTAGGCCCGCAACGATTGCACTTTCGGCGTTCCCAATGTCGATCTGTCCACATGCGATGTCAAACGGACGCCCATCCAGCGATAGCGTTTTGGTCAAACCGGTAATTGCGTGTTTCGTAGTTGTATAACAAATCGAATTAGGCCGCGGAACATGTGCAGACAAAGAGCCATTGTTGATGATCCGCCCGCCTTGGGGCGATTGTTTGCGCATATGACCAAAGGCCAATTGCGCGGCAATAAACATCCCATTCAGGTTCACGTTCATCACTTCGCTCCATGCCGCCAACGGCACTTTGTCGATTGGTCCAGAAGGGCCAAACATACCTGCGTTGTTGAACAAGGCATCAAGTCGACCAAATCTGTCGATAAACGCATCAAAGGCTGCCTTCATCACGACCGCGTCAGTCACATCACATGGTAAGGCATGTGCATGCTCAAATTCATTCGCGATCTCATCAAGTAACTCAGCCCGTCGCGCTATTAGTCCTACATGCCACCCAGCGTTTAAGAACACCTCAGCTGTTGCGCGTCCAATACCAGAACTGGCACCTGTGATAATGATGGACTTCATAGGAAGTCATCCTCTTCAGCTTCTGGTGCCAATGTCAACGTCGGTGCAGCGATCGCTTTTAGGTCATCTACCCGCAATGGCTCAGTTGGCTTGGACAACCGATTACGTACGACCCAGATTAGGCGTTCTTGAGCGCGTGTGATCGCCACATATGCGAGGCGTTTCCAAAGCGGTTGCCCTGCTTCAATCCGATTCATACGCGCCGCAACAAACAGATCGGGCGCAAAGACCTGCACAGTATCCCATTGACTGCCCTGTGCCTTGTGAATGGTCACTGCAGAACCGTGCAAGAACGTAGCCCCCATACGTGCCGCAAAAGGTATGAATGGCTCTTCTTCATCTGGCTTTTCGATTTTCACGATCGATGCGGCACTGATCTGGGGATCTTCGGCGCCCATCACATGAAGGCGTGAAAATCCAGGTTTGCGCCCTTCGCCCAAGTACACAACTTGCGCTCCTTTGATCAAGCCACGAGCCTCAAGGTCCAAACGTTTCTTGCGGTGTTTAAGTGGTAACTCGATGCCATCACAGATCAACGGCTCACCAGCAATCAATGCATCCTCTGGGGCACCGTAGACATTGCGAAAGGCGTTTAACAAGCGAATGCGAGTGGCATTGCGCCAAACCAAAACTGGGCTGCGTGCCATCAGATCGACTTCAACCCGCTGGCCCCATACCACGCGGTCATCCTTTTTGGAGATCTCTTCGATCATCTGCTCAAAATGGTGAAACTCTAGCGCAGGGTCGGCCAAAGCATGTGCTAGATCAAGGATCGGGTTGTCTGCGCTTTGACGGTGAACACGAGCCAAATTCATAACCTGTGGGGCCGGCAATTTTTCAAAAACCATCGCGCCAGACTGGTTGACCGGTGCAAGCTGTGCAGGATCACCAAACAAGATCAAAGTTGGAAATATCTCTTTGAGATCATTGAATTGGCGGTCATCTAACATCGAACTTTCGTCGATAAACCCGATATCAAGCGGCTCCTCGCGACGTTTCCAACCCGTGATAAAATCAGAACCACGCAAACCTGCCGCTGCCAAAGCACCCGGAATCGATTTGTTATTGAGGTAAAATGCGGCAGCACGGTCTAGTGCGACATCAGTGATTTCCAATCCCTCATTGATGTCAGGGCGTTCGCCATTGCCAGCCAGCCAATCCGCGATCCGCTCGTATTCTGGATCATAAACAGGTGTGTAAAGAATGCGGTGGATCGTCGTCGCAGGCACACCGCGAAGGCGCAGAACAGACGCCGCCTTATTGGTGGGTGCCAATATGGCAAGCGTGCGCTTGTTTTTGCTTTTCTTGGATTCAAAATCGCCAGAAACAATTTGAACCCCGGCAGCTTCAAGTGCCTTATAAAGCTCTGCCAACAAAAGCGTCTTACCCGAACCAGCCTTTCCTGTGATTGCCATCACTGAAGATGAATCGCCCTGCGGTGGCATGAGCAAATTATCATCAAGGTTTACGCCAGCGCCGCGCAGCATTTCAGTGACGCTGTCAAATGCGCTGGCTTGATCGTCGGAGAGAATAAGTTCGGTGGATGTCATGGCGTGACACTATAGAGAGCGCCCAATGGGTGCTAGCCCACCTTTGCTAGTTCTGCGCACTCTTTGAACCCAGTGCACGATCAAACCAAAGCCTTGAAATTTCGGACGAAAGACCGGCCTTTTGTGCCACTTGTGCTTTGGCTTCTGACGCGAAGTGCCAAAGTCCACCACTGATTTGGGCGCGTCCCTCGCCCTCTCGGCCTAATACCTCTGGGGATGATCCAATTCGGCGATATATCCGCACCATACGTGCGTCAAAAACGCCGACGACGTGTTCAACGCCGAACCCTTCCATAATCTCTCCACCTGCAAGCATCAGCGCTGCTACAACTTTTGGATTTGCGGCCCGAGACAAACAAAATCGGGTGCATTCCCAGATCGTTGAACTGGAAATTGGGCCGCCCCCCCAAAAGGTGAGAAAAATGGTCGTTCACCATAACCCGTCCCACAGTTGGCAAGAAGCGCATCGATCCCACATGCGTCCCATCCGCATTTTCCCAAATGACATAAAGTGGATTTAGGTCGTTGTATTCATCACGCTCAAAACCATGGGCATCCACGTTCACCTCCCAATTGAGACGTATTTTAAATTGATCAGCACGATCCCGAAACATTTCCGCTGCCAGTCTTTTATGTGCCTTCAATTTGTCCCCTTAGATGTAACGCAACATATCACTGCCCCTTGTCCGTTTAATAAAATGAACAAAGGACTAACTTTTGGAGCGTTAATTTCCATTCATCTGGGCGTACGCAGTTCACGTGCCCACGCAACATCACACCACAATCAAGCTACGGCTAATTGCGCGTGCAACAGCATGTGTGCTGTTCATCGCCCCCAATTTGAAACGCGCACTTTCGACGTAACCCTGTACCGTATGCTCCGAAATTGTGAGTGTTTGGGCCACTTGCGCTCGGTTGTAACCAATCGCCAATAGCGTCACAGCATCAACTTCGCGTGGGGAAAGCGCCTCTGCATGTTCTGGGGTTCTATCTGGCTCTAGATCCAAAGCCTTGTGGTTATCAGCAACATGCTTAGCGTGTGCTCTTCGGTAAACGCTGCCCAGTCCGCGTCATTGCCAGAGTGGCTAACCGTAAATAATGCAAACTGGCCGTTTGGCCCTCGTATCAGAACAGAAAACCCTTGGTTCCCAACGCTGTAAA
>Ga0209302_10001356_pt1 | contig 14226 bp, 11 predicted proteins | sample ArcOceMetagenome_2_FD_187445 | JGI IMG/M metagenome (GOLD analysis project Ga0209302, IMG submission 187445) | Marine eukaryotic phytoplankton communities from Arctic Ocean - Arctic Ocean ARC135M Metagenome (SPAdes) (version 2) | ecosystem: Environmental > Aquatic > Marine > Oceanic | place... | reverse complement strand
GGCCGATAACTGCCGTATATAGCGCTGTAGTGTTAACCCTTATACCCTTGGTTTATGAGCTTTAAGTTAAAACGTAAGAAAAAGTTCACTGTTAATAAAGCTTTTTACAGGGAAAAGATAAGCCTTTTACAGTGAGAAGTGAAGGAGAAGAGAAGGAGAAGAGAATGAGGTAGGGCTATAAGGCAATAGCGGTACTTTGCTTTTTATTGCTGAGTGTTTTTCTCCTTGAGTTCTCATTGTTTCCTTCCTGTGAGATATGATTTTTTACAGGGAGAAGTGAAGGAGAAGAGAATGAGGTAGGGCTATAAGGCAATAGCGGTACTTTGCTTTTTTATTGCTTAGTGTTTTTCTCCTTGAGTTCTCATTGTTTCCTCCCTGTGAGGTAAGATTTTTTACAGGGAAAAGTGAAGGAGAAGTGAAGGAGAAGAGAGTGAGGTAGGGCTATAAGGCAATAGCGGTACTTTGCTTTATTATTGCTGAGTGTTCTTCTCCTTGAGTTCTCATTGTTTCCTCCCTGTGAGATATGATTTTTTACAGGGAGAAGTGAAGGAGAAGAGAATGAGGTAGGGCTATAAGGCAATAGCGGTGCTTTGCTTTTTTATTGCTTAGTGTTTTTCTCCTTGAGTTCTCATTGTTTTCTCCCTGTGAGGTATGATTTATTTGAAGGGTGTATTTAGTTTAGTAGGCGAGTGAAATAGCCATTACTGCGGCATCACCGAAATATAACTATAAGTTTGAAGCTAACAGCTTTTACTTTTGGAATTTTAGGACATTTATGAAAACAGAAAATACCGTTTGGCATACACAGCAAATAACTAAAAGCCAACGTGCTGACTTAAAGCAGCAAAAACCTTGTTTGTTATGGTATACCGGCCTTAGTGGTTCTGGTAAATCTACTATCGCAAATGCGGTGGACGCTTTGTTGTTTCAGCGACAATGTCATAGTTATTTACTCGATGGTGATAATGTTCGCCATGGTCTTAATGGCGACTTAGGCTTCAGTGATGAAGACAGAGTTGAAAATATTCGTCGCATTAGTGAGGTAGCACAGTTATTTGTAGATGCGGGATTAATTGTCTCAACCGCGTTTATTTCGCCTTTTGCTGCTGATAGAGCAATGGCTGCAGCCAAACTAGGCAATGGCGAGTTTATTGAAGTATTTATTGATACCCCGATTGCCATTTGCGAACAACGTGATCCTAAAGGTTTATATAAAAAGGCGCGTGCAGGCGAGATTAAAGATTTCACAGGGATAGATTCAACATATGAAGCACCTGAAAAGCCAACGATTCATATAGATACTAGTGATAAAAGCATTGAACAATGTGCTCAACAAGTCGTTGATTACTTGATTGAACATGGGTTTATTAAATAAAAAAGCAAGAGAAGCTTTTAGTTTTAAGTTGTCAGTAAAAGAAAAAAGAAGCTATAAGTTTTAAGCTATCGGCTGTCAGTAACTGAAATGTTAGTTTAGAAGAAGTTTTATACTTTTAGTTCGGCTTTAGTTTTTGATTTTGGAGTTTTGCTTGGTTTTGATTAGCTGTACTGACAGCTAATAGCTTAAAGCTTGTTCTGTGTTTAAAGGAGATTTCTAAATGCATTATGATGTGTTTAATGGTGATGCAGATGGCATTATTGCGTTGTTACAGTTACGTTTGGCTGAGCCTAGGGTTTCAAAGTTAATTACTGGCGTTAAACGCGATATTCAGTTATTGCAACAAGTGCCTGCTAACCTTGCTACTTCGGTTACAGTGTTAGATATATCGATGGAAAAAAATCTTGCCGCTTTGGCTGGCTTGCTGGCGCAAAATATAGATGTTTTTTATGTTGATCATCATCGCACGGGCTTAATACCTAACTCTGAATATTTAACCGAAATTATTGATACCGATGCTAATACTTGTACCAGTTTATTGGTAAATCAACATCTTGCAGGTCAATATGCGCTTTGGGCGATTGTTGCCGCATTTGGCGATAACATGTTAAAGGCTGCTGAGCAGTTATCCCAGCAAGCGGGTTTGTCGGATCAAGAGCAAGCGCAATTGAAAGCCTTAGGCATTTATATTAACTATAATGGTTATGGTCGCACGGTAGACGATTTACATGTTGCACCCGATGTTTTATTCACTACCTTACTTAACTATCCTGATCCTTTCACTTTAATTAATGAAGCTAATTCAATATTTACATTACTTGAACAAGCTTACTTAAGTGATATGACACAAGCTAAGCAAGCGAACATTTTACATGATGATGAAACCTTGCAGGTTATTGAGCTTGAAGATGCACCTTGGTCGCGCCGTGTAAGCGGTGTATACGGTAATGAATTAGCGAATCAGAATCCTGATAAGGCTCATGCCGTTTTTACATTAAACCTAGATAATACTTACACAGTTAGCCTACGCGCGCCTATTAATAACAAGCTTGGCGCCGGCGAGCTTTGTGCTCAGTTTGAAACTGGCGGTGGCAGGGCTGCAGCGGCTGGAGTAAACCAATTACCGAAAGAAAAACTTGGTAACTTCATTGCGTTAGTGTCAAAATATTATCAATAAATGATGAATATTTAAAATATTGGCTGAATAAATTTATAAGGAATTAATCATGAGTTTGTTAATCACCGGTGGTACTGGTTTTATTGGCAGTCACACAGTCGTTGAATTACTGGCACTAGATAAAGAGATTGTTATTGTAGATAACTTATCAAACTCTTCTACGTTAGTGCTTGATAGAATTAAGAAAATTACAGGGAAAACCGTTACATTTATTCAAGCAGATATTTGTGATCGTGAAGCTTTAACTCAGGTGTTTGAGCAACATAACATTGAGGCGGTTGTACACTTTGCTGGTTTAAAAGCGGTAGGTGAGTCGAGCGAAATACCATTAAGTTATTATCATAATAATGTTTCTGGTTCTGTAACTCTGTTGCAAGTAATGGCTGAGCAGAATGTTAAAAATTTAGTTTTTAGTTCTTCAGCCACAGTTTACGGCGAAAACAACCCATCGCCACTTGATGAAACTATGCCAACTTCTGCAACTAACCCTTATGGCCAAACTAAGCTCATGATAGAAAATATTCTGTTTGATTTGGCGCGCAGTGATGAAGAGTGGTCAATTGCTTGCTTACGCTATTTTAACCCAATTGGCGCGCACAACTCAGGCTTGATTGGTGAAAACCCAAATGGTATTCCAAATAACTTACTACCTTATGTGTCACAAGTTGCTGTTGGCCGTTTAGCTAAGTTACAAATATTTGGTGATGACTATCAAACAATTGATGGTACAGGGGTTAGAGATTACATTCATGTGGTTGATTTAGCCCAAGGTCATGTAAAAGCGTTAGAGAAGTTAAGTGAGATTAAAGGCTGTGTTCCTATTAATTTAGGTACAGGCAATGGCACCTCGGTTTTAGAAATTGTGAACACATTTAAAGAGATTTCTGGGCAAGATATTCCGTATAGCATTGCACCAAGACGCGCGGGTGATATTGCCACGGTTTATGCCGATGCAACTGTTGCTAATACATTATTGAATTGGCATGCAGAGCGCGATTTAGCTACCATGATAGCCGATACATGGCGCTGGCAGTCACAAAACCCGAATGGCTTTGAGTAACACAGAGCATTGACCGCTTGTTTATCACTTGAACTCAGGCTTACTTTTTTGTTCACAATTAATTGTTAGCTTTATTGATGGTTAATAATTTAATGTCAGTAGTCATTTAACTAATACGCTAGCATTAAATAATTGCTTTTATAAAATAAAAAAACCTAATATTTTCATATTAGGTTTTTTATTGCTCTCTAATTAGGGGGGCAGTAATATTTAGCATCGACTAATCATTGGCTATGGTTTGTTCATCAGCCCAAGCAATGGCTTCATTATAATGTTTAAGTACGCTTGCCTTTTCTAGACCAAGCCTTTTCATAATAACAGCGGTTTTAGACCATTCAGCGCGTTCAATAAACTCTAGCAGCATAATTAGCGCTGCCATATCACCTTTGCGGGTTAATAAGGTGTCTTTGATTTCTTGAGCAAGCGGTAACTTAGTTAAAATACTTTCTAAGTCTTCATCGACTATGGCGTCTATTAGCGAAAGCAAGCCGGTTAAAAAGGCAATAGCTTGATCTATTGGTGATTTAACCTCTTTAGCCATTAAATCGCAAAATTTTGCCCGTGCCATAGCTGAGTTGATAAGCTCAGAGGGTTTCTCCGGGTTGATATTCGCCGCAAACATTAAACCTAGAAATCTTTTTAATTCAGCAGAACCCAAAGTAACTAATGCTTGTTTAATGGTTGAAATTTCAGTTCTGCGTTTGAATATTGCTGAGTTTGCGTAACGCAATAATTTATAAGATAAAGTGACATCATGTTCGAAAACAGCGGTTATACTGGCTAAATCTACTTCAGTTTTTGATGTTTCATACAGTAATTCTGCCATGGCAATTTGCGATGGTGATAAATTTTTGGTTTTAACCATTTCAGGTTTAGCAAAGAAAAAGCCTTGAAATAACTCAAAACCTAGCTCTAATGCTTGGTTATATTGCTCATAAGTTTCAACTTTCTCTGCCAATAATTTTATATGCGGAAAGTTTTCTATTGCTACTTTAATTTCTTTAATTGTTTCAACACTAGTGGTTTGCCAATCGACTTTAATGATATGCACGAAAGGATAAAAATGCTGCCAAACAGTTTGATGAATATAATCATCTAGCGCGATAGTATAGCCTTTTTGGTGTAAATCTTTACATATCGCTAATAGTTTTTTTCCTGGCTTAACTGTTTCTAATATTTCAACCACTAGCTCGTCTGTGGTTAAGGTTTCAGGGTAGCCTTTAACTAGGGTTTCTAAAGTGAAATTAATGAAAGCAGGCTTGTTACCTGTAAATTCACTGATGCCAAGGTTGAAATTACTGGCTTCGATCATTTTTGTAGTGGCTTCGTCACCATCAATGCCAGGGAAGACATTAACTATGCTATCGCGAAAAAGAAGCTCATAAGCAAATAGATTTTTATCTATATCTAGGATGGGTTGCCTAGCTGCATAAAAGTACATACAAATTCCTAATTAATCCGATATTATAACAGATAATTTTATTATTTTAACTTAGTATTACTGTTCGGCAAAATTGATTTGCACATTACCTTACTTATTTATAACACAAATAATCGTGAATACTCACGAAAAAACATGGAAACAGCTATTAAGTAAGCATATTATTGTTGTTCAGGTTTAAATAAATAACAATGTGTTTTTTATTTGAACAGTTTTAATGTCAAGCGTAATTGAAGTGCTTAAATCAAAAATAGTTTAATACGTTTGGTAGAATGTTTTTTGGAGGTTAGATGGCTGTAGGAACAATGATTTCATTGGCACTATATTTTGCTGTAATGTTGGGAATAGGTTTATACGCGTTTAAAAAATCTACCAGTGATGTTTCTGGTTTTATGTTAGGGGGGCGCAGTTTGGGCCCTGGAGTTACGGCGCTTTCAGCTGGGGCCTCTGATATGAGTGGTTGGATGCTAATGGGCGTGCCAGGGCTTATGTATACTGTAGGTTTAAGTAGCATTTGGATTTCGCTTGGTTTAATTCTTGGTGCGTATTTAAATTATCTTATTGTTGCCCCTAGATTAAGAACTTATACCGAGGTGGCAAACGACTCTATAACGCTTCCCGACTTTTTTGAAAATCGCTTTGCTGATAAATCTCGTGCACTTCGCATTACTTCCTCGATTGTTATTATATTATTTTTTACCTTGTATACATCTTCAGGCATTGTTGCTGGCGGTAAACTATTCGAAAGTTCGTTCGGACTAACTTATGAAGTTGGCCTCTATGTTACTGCAGGTGTTGTTGTACTCTATACACTATTTGGTGGTTTCTTAGCCGTAAGTATGACCGATTTTGTTCAGGGTTGTATTATGTTTGTAGCATTAGTGCTGGTACCTTTTGTGGCAATATCAGACGTAGGTGGCACAGGCGAAATGTTAGCAACTATTGAACAGCTAAACCCTGAGTTTTTAGATGTTTTTAGTGGCGTTAGTTTTATTGCTATTGTTTCGGCTATGGCATGGGGGCTCGGCTATTTTGGTCAACCTCATATTATTGTCCGTTTTATGGCTATTCGTTCGGTAGACGATTTACCTAAGGCTAGAAGAATAGGCATGAGTTGGATGATTGTCGCTTTATTTGGCGCCATGGCAACCGGTTTTGCTGGTGTCGCTTATGTTGCTAAAACAGGGCTCGCAGTTAATGATGCTGAAACTATATTTATTTTATTAGGGCAAGTGTTGTTTCATCCCCTTATTGCTGGTTTTTTATTGGCAGCGATTTTAGCGGCAATTATGAGCACAATTTCTTCGCAACTATTGGTTACTTCTAGCTCATTGACTGGTGATTTTTATCAAGCGTTTTTAAATAAAAATGCCAGTGATAAACAGTTAGTGTTGGTGGGGCGTTTATCGGTAGCAGCAGTAGCACTTGTCGCTATATTTCTAGCCTACGACAGAGATAGCACAATATTAACTTTAGTGAGTAATGCTTGGGCTGGTTTTGGCGCAGCGTTCGGACCTTTAGTTATTATGAGCTTGTACTGGAAGAAAATGAATCGACATGGCGCGTTAGCCGGTATGTTAACAGGTGCTATTACCGTTTTAATATGGATTTATGCGCCAATAACAATTAACGGGCAATCTTTAAGTACTGTTATGTATGAAATTGTACCTGGCTTTATTATGGCCAGTATTGCGATTGTATTGGTAAGTAAAATAACGTCAAAAGAGCAGCCTGAAATTGAAGCACAATTTGATGAGGTTGCTGCTAAGCATTAATTTGGGACGAGCTGTAAGTTTTGAGCTTTCAGTTTATATTAAAAAGCCATGACATTGTTGTCATGGCTTTTTTGATTGCGCTAGATGTACATAGTCTCTGTTAACTTTATAATCTAATTAAATTGACCAGGTAATACTTTTATTAACGCGCTCTTGCCATTGCTCTATTGGTTCGTTCTTATCGCCAACCACAATAATGTTAGAGTGGTTGAAGTGTAAAGAATTACCTTGAAGCTTGCTATTTTCAAAGTTAGCGACAAATTCAATGTCTTGATCATCAGGTAAAATGAAAACATTAACAGGGCTCGACTTACCCTGAAAAACTAAATGTAGGCTTTTATTGCCGTCAAAACGACAGTAGTCAGCAAAAATTAGTGTGCCGAAAGTACTAGCAAAACTGCCCTTAAATGCAGACATTTTTTCGTTTAATGACGCTAATGTTACTTTTGGCTGGTCAGTATTAGAAAAGTGAGCAGCTTCGTGGTTAACATGCGCAATAGCATAATCAGCTAAATTCTTATAAGTATTTGAAAATAGCATAAAGTTAGCCGTTAACCCCATCACAAGTGCAACAGAGGCAGCCATGGCTAAACGTACACGGGTTTTGCCTTTTTGTTGCTGATGGCTAGCTAAGGTTTGGCGTAAAATTAATTTGTTAGCTAAATCTTCAGGCACAGGAATATTCATTGCCTGTGCAATTTTACTGTCTAGGCTTTCAGTTTCTTGTACAAATTTTTGCTTTGCCGGATCACTTTTTAAGGCGGCATTAATAGCATCGTCACGAGTTTTGGGATCGGCTAAAATGCTACGTCTAAATTGCAAATCATCCATTGTGTAGACCTCTTAATTTTGGCTCGTCGTCTACGGCCTCTTTCAATTGATTGCGAGCACGAAATAATCGTGTCATCACGGTATTTTTATTTAATGACAACAGGCTGGCAATTTCTTCACCACTAAAACCGCCAATAACTTGTAAAACAAGCGGCTCACGATACTCTTCAGGCATTTGAGCTATTTTTTCTCGTAGCCAGTGATTTTCAATTTCCTGTTCATTGCTTGTTGCACTTACATCGGTAATCGTCGCTTCTTCGTATTCACTCATCTCGAATCGTTTGCGCTCAAAACGACGGGCATTTTCTCTGCGCAGAATAGTAATTAACCATGACTTAGCTGCTTTCTCATCTTTCAACGAGTCAAGCGCGCGCCATGCACGTAAAAATGTTTCTTGCACTAGGTCTTCAGCAATATGCTTATCGTGGCATAGCCAATAGGCATACCGATATAAATCTGCATGTAATGCTTTAACGAGTGCTTCGTATCTAACTTGTTTTGTCGCCATGTTGTAAGAGACCTGAGGCTTTGTCATTTTATTTCACACGAATACATATTTTTTAGATAAATAGATTATATCGTTAAAATACAAATTTAGTTAGTACTTAGGTTTGCAGAAAAATGACTATAAAAAAAGGAGTTATCGATGATAACTCCTTTCTTAGCCGTGCATGTATCTTGCAGGTTTAGGGGTTAAGGTTGAACTGAGCGCTTGTTGCCCCTGAGTTACCTTGCTTATTTATCTCTTGTATTGCATGCATTAAGTTTTTACCTGACCATTGACTAGGGTTTTTTCCATAATAACTTTGTTGCAATTCAATAATCGCGTTAGAGAGTACGGTGCTGTTAAAGTGCTCATGTAATGAGTCAAGGGTTGTTAATGCTTCGTTGTTTGTCGCTCGAGTTTGCGCCCATGGTAATAAATTTGCTAATGCTTGTTCGCCATTGTTTTGTTTACATGCGGCTAATAACGTGAGGTAAGGGGGATTTACTTTCTCGTTGGATTTGTTATTTGTTTTATCTGATAAAGAAGAACGTTTAGCAGAGATAAACCAAGCGAATAAGGTTAATAACCAAAGGCCAAGGAATAACCATTGTAGAAAGTTATTTTGTTGAATGACTACTTTTTCTATTACCGCTGGTGTACTGGTGTGCTCAATATTTGTGTTTGGTGGTTGTGGTGTCGCCACAGGAGCAATGTCTGCATTGGGTAATACTGTGATTGTTTGTGCTGCAATTTTTGTAATTTCTGCTTTATTGGTTACCGTATTCCACCATGGGATGGTTATTGCAGGTAACTGGTATTCGCCTGCTTGACTGGCAACAATGGCAAAGTTGATTACTTTTTGACTGACTAATCTTTCATTATTCAGGCCTGTATGAAGCTCAGCCTGATCAGGATAAACTTTTAATCCTTTTGGCACTTGCATGGTTATTTCAGGCAGTTGTTCTTCTGATAACCCCGCTGCGGTTAATGTAACTGTTCGCGTGATCGGTTCACCCACTTTAAATTGATCAGCTTGAGGTTGCCATTCTTGATGTAAGGCTAATAATTCGCTTGGTAACCATGCTCCAGTAACTTGTGCTGGAATAGCCTTGACCGTTAGTGCAATGTCATCGCCAACCACACTCACTGGCTTAGTATCTGCAAAACTTAAAAAGTTAGATCGCCTGGTTGATGGCATCATTATTTCGCCAGAAAAAATTGGTGATTTTAATATTACGTCACCACTCTTTTGTGGGCTAATGGCATATATGCGCTCGATAATACGGTAACGTTTGCCATTAATAATATTTTCTGACTCTTTATCTTTGCCAATTTGTAGAATATTGGCGCCTTCTAATGTGGGCTCCGTTAAACTGCCGCGCTTTAGCTCTGCTGCAAAGTGCAATTTAACGGTTAGGGTTATTTGCTGCTGCACAAAGAGTTCAGTAGAAGATACTTGTGCTGTAATAAATAAATCTTGTTGGTTGCTAGCCACTGATTTTTCAGCTGCTAATACGTTAATTTTAATCGCCTGACTTTTAACACCGTCAATGTCGAAGCTTGGTATAATTAATTCGCCGGTCTGTCGAGGTATTAATACTGTATTCCACGTTGTGGTGCGTGTGGTATTAAAATTCACCATGCTGGTTTGTGAGCTAACGGATGTGCGGCCAACAATAAAATCAGACAACAATGCTGAAGTATCTAGAGCGTTTCTGTCGATGTCATCATCAGCAGTAATCGTAAGTACTAAAGATTCATTGGTGATCACTGGGTTTTTATCAACCGATGCCGTGACTTTTGTTAACGCGTAGCTATGAAACGATAATAAAATAGCCATTAAAGAAATTATTACTCTTACCACTTTTTCTTAACTCCTACATTTCGGCGATCTTGATTACGCTTTTGATATTCTAATTGCATTTTGTTTCTGAGTAACATGTATGGGTCATCAGTTACTTTATTCAATAATTGCTGATGTTTTTGCTCGGTTTCTTTGGCTAACTGTTCAGCCAGTTGTTGTGCTTCAGCGCTTTGTGCCTCATCTGTTGGCTCACCTTCTTGCGCTTGTTCAGTTTGTTGTGCATTTTGCTCTTGTTGCTCAGCGTCAGTTTGCTCTGGTTCTTGTTTTTGCTCTTCAGTATTTTTTTGCTCTGAAGACGGTTCTGATTCAGATGGGTCGGTTGGCTCTGAGCTTTGTTGACCCTGTTGATCACTTTGTTGCTGATCACCTTCTTTGTTTTGGTCGCTTTGGCTTTGGTTATTCTGGCTGTCACCTTCTTGTTCATTTTGTTCTTGGTCTTTATTTTGATCTTGTTGATCGTCATCAGACTCTTGATCTTGATTTTCTTGCTGTTTTTTTAATTGCTCTAGAAGAGCTTTATTGTTTTTTGCATCGGTTAAGTTTGGCTCAAGCGCTAAAGCTTCATTGTAGGCCGCTATTGCTTCGTCAAATCTTTGTAATTTTGCTAAAGTATTGCCTTGGTTATAGAAGGCATCAGCGGTGTTCTCTTGTTGAAATGCCGCCAAGGCTTGTTCGTAATCTCCGGCTTTGTAAAAAGAACTTCCTTGCCACGATGGATTTTTAAAAGTTTCTGCGGCTTGTTGATAATGCTCGTTACTAAAATGTGATTGGCCTTGCTGATCTTTAGTTTTAAACAAATCTTGCCAAATATCGGCATAGGCATTGTTATTAGGCATTAGCATTAAAGCAAATGGTAGCGTTAGCATCAGTGCACCACGTCTGAAGTAACTTAACAGCAGAGGTAAAACTAACAGTAATAAATATGGACCAAATTCCTGCCATTGATCACCCGTATTTTCACTTTCTTTGGTGTTGTCGGTTTCAGTCATTAGCGGTTTAAAAGTAAGTCGCTCTATATCTTTGTTGTCATGGGTGAGGGTGGTGTAATTTCCTCTGCCGCGATTAGCTAAACCACGTAAGGCTTGTACTGTTAGTTTAGGTACAATTATTGCGCCGTTATCGTCTTTCATTAACTCGCCATTAGAGAGTTTGATAGGCGCACCTGTTTTTGTACCAACGCCTAGAATATTGAGGCGGTAAGGATGTTCGCGTGACCATTGGGTTATATCTTGAATGTCTATATTATCGATGCCATCGGTAAACCAATAGATATCACCGCTGTTATGCCCTGCATTGACTAACATTTCGTTAGCTAAAGCTAATGCGGCAAAAGGGTTGCTACCCAGCACAGGCATAAGCTCTGGGCTTAATGACGGTAAGAGTAATTTTATATTATTACTGTCGTCTGTTAATGGGCTAATACTAAATGCGTCACCGGCATAAGCGATAAGTCCGATTTCGCCTTCTTTAATGTTATCGAGCAAATCAATGGCTTTGTATCGTGCTCGTGTTAAACGATTTGGTGCAACATCGGTAGAGTACATAGAGTAAGACATGTCCATGATCAACACCGAGCCTTGTGCAACTTGATAAACAGGTTGCGGCAATTTTTGCCAGCTTGGGCCAGCCATGGCTATTATTGAAAGTAAGCCGATAATAAAAGGCAGCACCAATGAGCTAGATTTTGCTTTTGAGCTCCCTTGTACGAGCACTTTTGCTAGATGTGCTGGTAATAGTTGTTGCCAGCCAGATTGTTTGACACGTAGTTTTTTGAGCAAAAATAACATGAAAAATAATACGATAATGGCTAATAACCAAAGCGGACGAATAAAATGGAAGTCTGCCATATTAGTGCTTCACTCCCGTAATTGCTTTGTTGCGTTTGAAAAATTGATTATTAACGCTGCTTTTAACCAGTAGCGTTAGCAAACTTATCAATAAAGCTAAACCTAAAGGCCACTGAAATAACGCGGTGAGTGGACGCATTTGTTGTTGCTCTTGTTCTACAGGCTCTAAATCATCTAACAGTTTATAAATTTTACTCATGTCTTCACTAGCGCGTGCTCTGAAATAATAACCACCGGTTTCATCAGCAAGGCGTTGTAATGATTCTTCATCAAGCTCACTTGATGGGTTAACTCGGCGAGTACCAAATAATGAATTTTGGATCATTACATCAGCGCCAATGCCAATTGAGTAAATGGTAATATCTTTGGCCACAGCCAACTCTAGTGCTTGATCTGGTGTTATTTTACCAGCCGTATTCTGACCATCGGTTAATAATAACAATACGCGGTTTGAGTCTTTTTTCTCGTCGAAACGTTTAACGGCAAGGGCAATAGCGTCGCCAATAGCCGTTTGTTTACCTACTAAACCTAATACCGTTTCGTCGAGCATTTGTTGCACGGTTTTTCGATCAAAGGTCATTGGAGTTTGCATGTACGCATCGTCACCAAACAATATTAAGCCCAACTTGTCGCCACTGCGTCGCTCGATGAATTTACCTAATAATACTTTTAACATATCAAGGCGGTTTACTGTGCTGCCATTTAGCCTCATGTCTTCAACTTGCATACTGCCTGAAAGATCAACGGCGATCATCATTTCTCGACCTTCAGTTGGCACATTAACAGCCTCACCTAGCCATTGTGGCTGTGTGCTAGCTAGCACAACTAACAACCAAATAAGGCTAAGGATAACCAATGAGCTTTTTTTCTTTTCTGGCGCAAACTCTTCAGTTTGTACGCCTTTAATAATGGTTGGCATTTTCAGCGGTGCTGCTTGAATGTGTTTTTTTGCGGGTAACCAATAAATAATTAATGGAAGCGGTAGGGCGATTAATGCCCAGAGAAAATCAAAATGTATCATGATTTTACCTCTGATATTTGAGGTTTATTTTCAAGCGTTTGATTGTCGATTTCTGTTGTATTTATATCGTTAGTTAACATAGTAAGTGTTTTTTTAGGTGGCAGAGCATGACTTAGCCATAATTTTGCCGCGGCAGAAAAGTCGTCTACATTGTGCTCGTTAACATTACTTTGATATGTCAAATTAAAATGTTCGCCGCTTAGCGTTGAAAAATTTTCTTGATGTTTAGCAGGTAAGCTTGCAATTAAAAAGTCTTTAAATTTATTACCTGTTAAATGTGCGACATGCATTCGAGGAAAATACTGTAAGGCAGCCCATTTTAATAATGTGACTATGGCACGGGTATCAGACACCGCTGATAATTTTTTTAATGCCTGTTTTTGTACTTTTCGCGCTTTAAAATATTGGCGTAACTTTATTATGCTATAAACTAATATTGCCAAAGTTATAACGACTAATAGCCACCAACCCGGCGCTATAGGGTAGTTATGCACGTTGTCAGGTAAGTGAATATCACTAAGTTGCGCTAACGGATCCATGATGCTACTCCGCGATGTAATTGAGTTTCTAGCGTTTCACTCGCACATAAATGTAGTAAACGAGCTCCTGCTTTACTCAGCTGTTGCTCTATAGTGTTATTTAAGTTTAAGGCCTGCTGGTGGTATTTTTCAGCTAATGCTTTATCACCAAGCACAAATTGTTGACGTTCGCTTTCATCACCGTTAGTCATAGCTACGCTAATTCTGTGTTCACTTTCGGGGAGTTGTTGCTCAAGTGGATCGCTGATCATACAAACAACTAACTCACAATGTCGACTAACATTAGCCAAATGACGAATAGCTTCATCTGAAAGATTAAATGCGTCGGTGATCAAATAAACTAAACTGCCTGGTTTTGCTAGTTGTCTTAAACGTGCGCAATTTTTTTCGAAGGCTGCTGTTGCTTTCTTTCTATCTGCTTTTTCATCTGCACTGTGGAGTGAGTCTGCGTGAATTTTTACTAAACCATGCAAATAATGCAATACACCTTGCTGCCGGCTACGAGGTTTTAATTCTGTATGATTTGTTTGATTAAATACCACACCGCCGATACGATCGCCTCGTGATTTAGCATGCCAAGCAACTAGGGCTGCTACATGGGCAGCTTGCACAGATTTAAACAGTAAGCGACTGCCAAATAACATGCTAGTACTTAAATCAGTAGCAATAAGAACAGGGCGTTCAACTTCTTCACGAAATAATTTTGTGTGTGTTTTACCCGTACGAGCAGTAACACGCCAATCGATAGCACGAATGTCGTCACCATTTTGATAATGGCGAACTTCATCAAACTCCATACCACGGCCTTT
>Ga0209302_10001354_pt1:10000-14233 | contig 14233 bp, 16 predicted proteins | sample ArcOceMetagenome_2_FD_187445 | JGI IMG/M metagenome (GOLD analysis project Ga0209302, IMG submission 187445) | Marine eukaryotic phytoplankton communities from Arctic Ocean - Arctic Ocean ARC135M Metagenome (SPAdes) (version 2) | ecosystem: Environmental > Aquatic > Marine > Oceanic... | reverse complement strand
AAAGTAGTCTTAATTTACTCTAGTGCCTCTGCAATATAAGCAGCAGCTAAAGTTGAGAAAATTAAAGCTTGTACTGAACCTGCAAAAATACCTAATAACATAATTGGTAATGGAACTACCAACGGTACTAAAGCAGTTAATACAGTAATTGTTAATTCATCTGCTAAAACGTTACCGAATAATCGGAAGCTTAGTGATAAAGGTTTTGTGAAATCTTCTAAAATATTAATTGGTAGAAGAAGTGGGATTGGTTGAACATATCGTTTAAAATATCCTAAACCTTTTTTACTTAAACCTGCATAGAAATAAGCAAAAGATGTTATTAAAGCTAAGGCTACAGTTGTATTAATATCATTTGTTGGAGCAGCAAATTCGCCTTCAGGAAGTTCAATTAACTTCCATGGAATAACAGCACCTGCCCAGTTTGAGCCAAAAATAAATAAAAACAACGTACCAATAAATGGTACCCATTCTCTATAAAAACTTTCACCAAGTTGATTTTTAGCAATGTCTGTAACAAAGTCAATTGCAGATTCCATAAAGTTTTGCCAACCATGTGGAATACGATCTGCATTACTAGTACCAAGGATTGAGAAAACTAGCAAGATTGCTACTACAAACCAAATTACTATTAAAACTTGTCCATGTACTAAAAAACCAGCAATATTCCAGTAAAAATGTTTTCCTACTTCTGCCGCCGCTAATAATGTAAACGTACTTGAATAATAATTATCTGGGTACATAAAATTTAACTAATTTAGTAAATTACCCAATATTAAAAAATATACAGGAACACTAGTTATTATAACTGCTTTTAATTAATTTTAGGTTCATTTTTATAAAAAAGCTCTATTTTAACCACTCATAACCTTTTAATTCTAATTCTTTTGCTAATTCAGCATTCCCTGTTTTAATAATTTTACCATTTTGCATTACATGAACAAAATCTGGTTTTATATAATCAAGTAAACGTTGATAGTGAGTAATTAAAATAATAGCTTTTTGATCATCCATAAATGTATTAATTCCATTAGAAATAATCTTTAAAGCATCAATATCTAAACCAGAATCAGTTTCATCTAAAATAGATAACTCCGAATCTAATAAGATCATTTGTAAAATCTCATTTCGCTTTTTTTCCCCGCCAGAAAATCCTTCATTGACATTTCGACTTAGGAACGTAGGTGACATATCTACAAGTTCTAATTTCTGATTAATAACCATTAAAAATTCTAACGGGTCGATTTCAGGTTCATTTTTAAATTTCTGTTTTGCGTTATACGCTAAACGTAAAAAATCTTCGTTACTTACACCGGGAATTTCGATTGGATATTGAAAAGCTAAAAAAATACCTAAATGAGAACGTTCTTCAGGATCTAATTCCAAAATACTAATTCCATTAAATAATATATCTCCACCTAAAACTTCATAAGCTGGATGTCCAGCAAGAACTTTTGAAAATGTACTTTTACCAGAACCATTTGGTCCCATAATTGCATGAACTTCACCTCGATGAACTTTTAAATTTAAATTTTTTAAAATTTCATTAGTATTAATTGCTGCTTTTAAATCTTTAATTTCTAAAATTGGGTCACGACTCATTAACCGACACTTCCTTCTAATTTTAAACTTAATAAACGATCTGCTTCTGCAGCAAATTCTAAGGGTAACTCAGTGAAAACATCACGACAGAATCCACTAATCATTAATTCGACACCTTTTTCAACTGAAATACCACGTTGTAAGAAATAGAAAATTTGCTCTTCACCAATTTTGGATGTAGAAGCTTCATGTTCTAATTTGCTTGTGGAATTTTGTACTGAAATAATAGGAAATGTGTTTGCATTCGACAAACTACCAATTAATAGTGAATCACATTGTGAGTAATTACGAGCACCTAAAGCCTTACTAGTAATATTAACTAATCCACGGTAAGTGTTTTTAGATTGACCTGCTGAAATTCCTTTTGAAACAATTCGACTTCGTGTTTTTTTCCCAACATGAATCATTTTTGATCCCGTATCTGCTTGTTGATAATTATTAGTTAGCGCCACAGAATAGAATTCTCCCTGAGATTTCTCACCAACTAATAAACAGCTAGGGTATTTCCAAGTAATATTAGAACCTGTCTCAACTTGTGTCCAAGAAATTTTTGAATTATTACCTGCACATAAACCTCGTTTGGTAACAAAATTATAGACACCACCTTGACCCATCTCATTTCCAGCATACCAATTTTGTACAGTCGAATATTTAATATTAGCATTTTCAAATGCAATTAATTCAACAATAGCAGCGTGTAATTGGTTATTGTCATATTGGGGAGCAGTACAACCTTCCAAGTAGCTTACTTGGCTATTTACATCTGCAATAATTAAAGTTCGTTCAAATTGACCAGACTGTTGGTCATTAATTCTAAAATATGTTGAAAGATCTAATGGACACTTAACATTTTTCGGAATGTAACAGAATGAGCCATCAGTAAACACTGCTGAATTTAGAGCTGAGAAATAATTATCCCCAATCGGAACTACTGAACCTAAATATTTTTCAACAAGTTCTGGGTATTCTTGAACCGCTTCTGACATCGAACAAAAAATAACTCCTTCTTCAGCTAATTCTTCCTTAAATGTTGTGCCAATAGAAACGCTATCAAAAACAGCATCGACAGCAACATTAGTTAATCGTTTTTGTTCACTAAGAGAAATTCCAAGTTTTTCAAAAGTGTCTAATAATTCTGGATCAACATCATCCAGACTATTTAACTTCTTTTTTATTTTAGGTGCTGAATAGTAAATAACATCTTGATAATTAATTTCTGGGAATTTAAGTTGAGCCCATTCTGGACAACGCATTTGTGTCCATTTTTTGTAAGCTTTTAAACGGAAATTTAATAGAAATTTTGGTTCCTGCTTTTTTTGAGAGATTAAACGAACAACGTCTTCATTCAATCCTTTTTCAATAATATCTTTTTCAATTGTTGTGGAAAAACCATATTTATATGGTTGGTTTACTAATTTTGTTATATTAGTATTTAAAGTTTTATTTGATTGATTAATCATAAAATTAAACAAGGTAAAGTAATTAAATAAATTATATTTAAAAATTATGAATGACATGATTTGTAATTACTATTATAAAGTAATTATTAAATGATTTAAAGTAATTAAACTACTTAAAAACTATTAATAGTATTCTTAAAAGTTATAGCTAATTTAACAAAAATATATAAAACCTTTTACAAAGTCATGTTATAATATATAATAAGGTTGTTCCAAAGATATCAACCGATAGGACTAATTTATTAAAATTAGTTATATCTATTATATATTGCCTTTTTATTTTAAGGAGAGATACATGTCTCAATCTGTATCAGAACGGACTCGAATTAAAAGTGACCGTTACGAATCTGGTGTAATTCCATACGCAAAAATGGGTTACTGGGATGCTGCATACTCAGTTAAAGATACTGATGTATTAGCATTATTCCGAATCACACCACAAGCCGGTGTAGATCCAGTAGAAGCTGCAGCAGCAGTAGCTGGTGAATCTTCAACTGCAACATGGACTGTTGTTTGGACAGATTTATTAACAGCTTGTGAACGTTACCGTGCTAAAGCTTACCGTGTAGATCCAGTTCCTAACACTACTGACCAATACTTCGCTTTCATCGCATACGAATGTGATTTATTTGAAGAAGGTTCTTTAGCTAACTTAACTGCGTCTATCATTGGTAACGTATTTGGTTTTAAAGCAGTTGCTGCTTTACGTTTAGAAGATATGCGTATTCCTCACTCATACTTAAAAACATTCCAAGGTCCTGCTACAGGTATCGTTGTAGAGCGTGAACGTTTAAACAAATATGGTGTACCTTTATTAGGTGCTACTGTAAAACCTAAATTAGGTTTATCTGGTAAAAACTACGGTCGTGTAGTTTTCGAAGGTTTAAAAGGTGGTTTAGACTTCTTAAAAGATGATGAGAACATTAACTCTCAACCATTTATGCGTTGGAGAGAACGTTTCTTATACTGTATGGAAGGTATTAACCGTGCTTCAGCAGCTACTGGTGAAGTTAAAGGTTCTTACTTAAACGTAACTGCTGCCACTATGGAAGAAGTTTACAAACGTTCTGAGTACGCTAAGCAAGTTGGTTCTATTGTAATCATGATCGATTTAGTAATGGGTTACACAGCAATTCAAAGTATTGCTTACTGGGCTCGTGAAAACGATATG
>Ga0209302_10001354_pt1:0-7500 | contig 14233 bp, 16 predicted proteins | sample ArcOceMetagenome_2_FD_187445 | JGI IMG/M metagenome (GOLD analysis project Ga0209302, IMG submission 187445) | Marine eukaryotic phytoplankton communities from Arctic Ocean - Arctic Ocean ARC135M Metagenome (SPAdes) (version 2) | ecosystem: Environmental > Aquatic > Marine > Oceanic... | reverse complement strand
ATTAAAGTTATATTATTTAAAGTTCGTTCTGCTGAACTTGGAGAGCCTAGTAAGTTACTTTTTGTCGCGAAACTTGCTAACCCACTACTTTGTGGTGCTCGAAGGAAAATTATTATGATTAAGAATAGACTTAATATTATCCAAAGTAAATTTAGCATAATGATTAAAAAAATTAGTCTTCAATTTCAAAAATTTCTTTAAAAACTTTTGATACTTTATCGCCAGAATCTATTGATTCTAATGGATCCTTTCTTAAACGGTGTCGTAAACATAGTGTAATAATTGTTGCAATATCATCTACAGTTACTTTTGTACGTTCATTGTAAGCTGCATAAGCTTTTGCTGCTCGATTAGTTACAATATCACCACGTAAACCATCTACGTCTAATTTACTACATACTTCTGAAATTTTAATACGTAAATTGTACTCTAATTCAACAGTTGGTAATAAAGTTTGAGCTGCAACAATTTTATCACGTAATACTTGTTGTTCATCAGCATAGTTATCAAGCCAAACTTGAGGAGTTTGATCAAATGATGTACGTTCTTCAACAACTTTTACACGTAATAATGGATCTTTTACAGTTCGAATTTCCGCGTGCATACCAAAACGATCTAATAGTTGTGGTCTTAATTCCCCTTCTTCTGGATTTCCTGAACCAACTAAAACAAAACGTGCTGGGTGTCGAATTGAAATACCTTCTCGTTCTACAGTATTCCAGCCAGATGCTGCTGAATCTAATAAAATATCAACTAAATGATCATCTAATAAATTAACTTCATCTACGTAAAGTAAACCACGGTTTGCTTTTGCTAATAAACCTGGTTCAAATGCCTTTATACCATCAGTTAATGCTTTTTCAATATCAATAGTACCACATACACGATCCTCTGTAGCACCTAATGGAAGATCAACCATCGGAATTTTCATAAGTTCCGTTTCTATGTCTTCACCATTTTGAATTGCTTGTTTCACTTCATTACCCATTAAATCTAAGTCAGATTTATGTGAGTTAAATGGATCATCTTTTACCACTTCAATCTCAGGTAATAAATCAGCAATTGCTCGAATAGTTGTAGATTTTCCAGTACCACGATCGCCCATAATCATAACACCACCGATTTTTGGATCGATAACATTTAATTGTAAAGCTAATTTCATTTCTTCTTGGCCTACAATCGCTGTAAATGGAAATACGGGACTGATAAATTTTTTTAAATCTTTTGCTACCATAATTTGGAGTTAATTGTATAAAGTTGATAAATTTTGGATAATGAAAAAAATATTCAGCTTAAAAAAAGTTTCTGATTATTTTTTCATTATCAATTCTTCAATAGCTGGGGTCAATTTAATTAATTGACAAACTAATTATAAAGTGTCGCGCCTAAACGAATAGCTAAAACACTTGCAACTACAGCAATGACTAATGCGGTGTAAACTTGAGAATCATAGATCATGTTATACTCCCTTAATTTATTTTTATTTAAAATTATATACTTTTTTGATTCTAAGGAATAGAAATTTGTTAAAGAGAATTGATATAGAATAAATAGAGCAATTAAATTGAAAGATTAATTAATCATTTCAATTTAATTTTAGTTTAAGTTTAAATTTTTACCAACTTGATTTTGTAACACCTGGTAATAAACATTGGTGAGCCATTTCTCGTAATACATGGCGTGACACTCCAAAATCACGGTAGTATCCACGTGGTCGACCTGTTTTCCAACATCTATTACGAATTCGGATTTTGGCACTATTTCGTGGTAATTTTTGGATTTTTGAATGAATTTCTAATTTTAAATTAAAATCTTCAGTCGTTTGATATTGTTTTAATAAATTTTGACGTTTAGTTTTGTATTTATTATTTAATTTGATACGCTTTTTTTCGCGTTCAATCATACTTTTTTTTGCCATAATGTTTCCCTAATTTTGAAATACTTAAAGTAAATTACAATAAATTTTGATTAATAAGATTGAAAATAATTTTCCAATCTTATTATATGTATATTCTAAGTATATTCTATATTTAGATCATTGATATAGCAATATATTTACGCCTAATTTTTTAAAACAATAATATCTTTTAATTAAATTTCGAAATATATGGAGCATCTTTCTGAGGTAATACCGTGTAAGTACTTAATAATTCACGGAATTCTTCTCCATCCATAGTTTCAATATCAAGTAAACGTTCAACAACTAAATCGATAATTACTCGGTTATCTGAAATAATTTCAACCGCTTTTTGTTCACAATAATTAATGATTTTACAAACTTCATCATCAATTCGATCAGCAATATTTTCTGCATACCCAGATTCTTGTGTCATGTTTCCTCCAAGGAATACTTGACCAGTATTTTCGTCTTCTAAAGCCATTGGACCAATATTTGACATACCAAATCGTGTAACCATCTGACGCGCTAAGTTTGTTACTTGTTGTAAATCACTACTTGCTCCTGTTGTTACTTCTGGGTCACCAAAAACAACCTGTTCTGCAGCTCGGCCACCTAAAGTTCCAATAATTCGTGCTAATAATGCTGAACGTGATAATAAACTTTGGTCTTCTGCTGGTGTAAACCATGTTAAACCTTTAGCTGCTCCACGAGGAACAAGTGTAATTTTTTCAACTTCATCATGAGATTTTAAAACTGAACCTGTAATTGCATGACCAACTTCATGATAAGCAATTAAGCGTTTATTTTTTGTATCTTCAAGTGGAGTACCTGCAATACCACCTATAATTCGGTCAGCTGCTTCGTTTACTTCTTGTTTTGTAATACTAGTTTTTTTATAACGTGTTGCTAAAATTGCTGCTTCATTCAATAAATTTGCTAAGTCTGCACCAGAAAAACCTGGTGTTCTACTTGCTAATTGAACTAATGAAACATTATCACTGATTGGTTTATTACGTGCATGAACTTTTAAAATACCAACACGTCCTAAACGATCTGGTAAATTAACGGTTACTTGACGATCAAAACGACCAGGACGTAATAATGCAGCATCTAAAATGTCTGCTCGGTTTGTAGCACCAACAACAATTACACCTTTATTTTCTTTAAAACCATCCATTTCTGTTAATAGCTGGTTCAATGTTTGTTCTCTTTCATCATTACCACCACCAACACCAGCACCACGTTCACGACCAACTGCATCGATTTCATCAATAAACACAATACAAGGAGCATTTTCAGATGCTTTTGTAAATAAGTCACGAACTCGTGCTGCACCGATACCGATAAACATTTCTACGAATTCTGAACCTGCAACACTAAAGAATGGTACATCTGCTTCATTTGCAATAGCTTTTGCTAATAAAGTTTTACCAGTACCTGGAGGTCCTACTAATAGAATCCCTTTTGGAATTTTTGCACCTACAACTGTATATTTTTCAGGTTCTTTTAAAAATGATACGATTTCTTCAAATTCAGCTTTTGCTTCATCAATACCTGCAATATCAGCAAAACCAACACCTGTATCTGGTCGACGTTCAAAACGTGCTGTTGATTTACCTAAACTCATTGGTGATTGGCCATTGTTGCCACCAAAATTTTCTGAGTTTTGGAAGAAATAAACTAAACCTGTAATAAAAATAATTGGTAATAAAATATTACTAGCAATACTAACAAAAAGGTTTTTTCGTTCAGCTGGGTGAGCATCAAAGTCAATATTATATTCTTTTAATTTTTGAATTAATTGTGATGCACCTACTGGAATTTCTACTCTAATAGTTTGTGGTCGGTTACCTAATTCAGGGCTTGACGCTTGAATAATCGCATTACGACTATTATCATATAAATCAACTTGTTTAACCCATCCCATTTCTAAATATTCTAAGAAACGACCATATGTCATTCTTGAACTAACCACATTTTGGTTTAACTGGGCAGTATTTCGGATATTTTCAGGACTCTCAAATCCCATTAAATTAAACTTTTTAATCCCTACACTAATACCGCTAAATAAAATAATAGCGATAAGTATATTTCTTAATGTATTTCGATTCATTTTTATTATACTAATTTTTTATTAAAAATAAGTATAACATAGTTAAATTCTTGAAAACAACCTAGAATTAACAATAGGCCAATTTTAAATTTTTATTGTTAAAATCAATAAGATACGTATATAATAATAATAAAAATTTAATTAGACTATTATTATGGTTGTTCGTGGTTCACAAGTCAAAATTTTACGAAAAGAGTCGTACTGGTATAATCAAGTCGGAACTGTTGCAGTACTTGATCAAGGTGGAGCTTTATACCCTGCTTTAGTACGATTTACTAATGTTAATTACGCAGGAGTAAATTCAAATAATTTTTCTTTAGAAGAACTACAAGAAATTGTTGAAGAAAGTGACGATTAATATTAATTAAAAATAACCTATTTTGAAATCGATCAAACGGGTTATTTATTATTTTTTATTTGGAATGTTAGAAGATAAAAATCAAAAAATAAAATTAAAGCGTTAATGCTTATTCTTTATTGACAAAAAAAATATAATTCCATATTATATCTCTAATCATTTACTATATTCTAGAAATATAATTAATCAATCGATTGTTTGAATATATAGATATAAATTTAATTAGGTATATTTAATCAAGTGAAAATAGTTATACTTTTCTTAAAAAATTTTAAATTTTATGCCTAAATTAAAAACTCGAAAAGCCGCAGCAAAACGTTATAAAAAAACAGGCGCCGGTAATTTCTTACGCCGTCATGCTTACAAAGGTCATCTTTTACGTAAAAAATCAAATACTCAAAAACGAAGATTATCACAAACAATTTGTGTTAGTACTAGTGATAGTAAAGCTATTAAATTAATGTTACCTTATTAAAATTAAAAATGGTTAGAGTCAAACGAGGGAATGTTGCCCGAAAACGTCGCAAAAAAATATTAAATTTAGCTAAAGGCTACAGAGGTGCGCACTCACGTCTTTTTAGAGTAGCAAACCAACAAGTAATGAAAGCGTTACGTTATTCATATGTTGGTCGAAAACAAAAAAAACGTGTATTCCGTAGACTTTGGATTACTCGAATTAATGCTGCATCACGTGTTAATGGATTAACATATAGTCGTGCAATTCATAATTTTAAAAAGTCTAATATTGAATTAAATCGTAAAATGTTAGCTCAACTTGCAGTCTTAGACACCCCCACTTTTAATGAACTTATTAACGTGTCAAAATAGTAAACAAGTTTTGATATAGAAACTTTTGTTACTTCTAAATTTTATAACCGTTGATTTCATTATTAATTTTTTGATTAAGTTAAAGAACTTAATCAAAATTTTTTTATTTTTACTTTAACAAAAGAAATTAAAAAAGCTAGCTTAATTATTGGTTTAAAGAAACATTTACAACAAAACCAAAAGTTACAATATTTAGCTAAACAAAAAAATATACCAATATATGGTGTAAATCGAAATAGTATATACCAAATTACAAAGTTAATCCAATTTATTGTCGCATAACGCTTTTTTTGCTATAATAAAATGTGTGATATGTTTATCATTGAAATTTAAGGAGCATTCTTATGTCAGAAACTTTTGAAAAATTACAAAATATTGTTAGTAGTCAATTAGGTATTGAGAAAGAAACTGTTGTCGAAACAGCTAGCTTTACAAAAGAATTAGGCGCTGATTCTTTAGATGTAGTTGAATTAGTAATGGCATTTGAAGACGAATTCGATATTGAAATTGCAGATGAAGTAGCTGGTGAAATGACAACTGTGCAAGATGTATTAAATTACATTACTGCGAACAAAGATTAATTTCAAACATTAAACTATCAAGAAATATTTTATGGTAGTTTAATTTTTTTATTATTGCGTTTGCAGATCCGGGATTTATTATCTATACTTGAATAATGTTAAGAACGGGATATAGCTCAGTTTGGTAGAGTACCTGGTTTGGGACCAGGGTGCCGTAGGTTCAAATCCTACTATCCCGATGTTATTATTAAAGTTTAAATTTGATTAACCAGAATAAGCCTTTATTTTTTATTTTTTTTTATTTATATTACTGGTAATGATTTTATTATTCTTAAAAAGTTTTTTCTTTAACTATCAATAAAATATCTAAACATTTTTAACTGAAGGATTTAATTATTACTTTCAAAGGTTTCTCCTATAATTTTCATTGATACAAATATATTTAAAAATATAATTAATTTAACTCACGTATGACTTTAGCAAATAAAATATTAGATTTCAAAGTAGTTTTCGTTAGTGGACTAGAATCCTTAACAAATCAAATTGCAACTAAGATTTTTAATTATCCACAAAATCTAGGTATGCCTCTTACTCCTGAGTATGATGCTAAACAGCAATCAATGTCAGACTATTTATCTCAACTACCTGTTCATCAAACAAATTTCCCCCCTCCAGCAGCACCTGCAACATTAAGTCAGGTTTTTTTTGGTAATTTCCCAGACATGTCTAGGATTGATAGAACATTTTATGAACATAAATCTGATGGATTTTATAACTTTTACGTTCCAAATTATAAAAACATTTTCTTTCTACCTGATTGGTTATCACAATGGCTTCAAATTAATTTAAATATTTCAATTGATACTACTCCATTAGAAATTATTCAACAATCCATTTTTTTAGGATTAATTGGCTTTTTCTTCTTAGTAGAATTCCGTATGAAATTGTACTGGTTTTTAACAATTAACCCATATACGCGACCTTGGATATATCTTATTTCTCTAACTGATTGGATTCAAGATTTTATGACCGGACTTTCACCTGTAATGTTAGGGGTCGATTTAACAGCACCAATCATTTTAGGTTTAACTGGTAAACTTGCAGATTCTTTAAATCATTTAGTTTTTACAATGCCGTTCTTACCAAGTGAAGGACAACCTGGAAAAATGATGATTGATAATGAAGTTCAAGATGTTATTTTATTTAGATATTTACCTTCATTATGGTATACAAATTCCATTCCAAATTCATTAAGAGAGTTTTGGTATACAGATCGAATTGACATTCTAAATTTCATGAAAAAGAATTATGCTCATCTTGAAATTGAATTTTTACCAGATAGGATTTTAAAAGACCTTTCGCAAAATCAACAAATAACAAAACCACTAGCGGAAAATATCACTCATTTACCTGAATTATCATCAAATCTAATTTGTAAACTTTCAACAGATGCTGATTCTATGGTTAATGTTTTTATGGATAAATTTATTACTTAATTAATTATATTTTTTAAATTAAGTAATACTTTATAAAAATAGTTAATTAAAGAGTTTTGTACTTTTATTAATTAATTATTTTATTTGTTTGCTCTAAGTATTACTCTATTCAGGAATTGAATACAATTAAAAGCAGAACAACGAATAGATTTTAAACATAAATCTACAAAAAAAACTTAAGGAAATTTAAAGAGAGTTTGATCCTGGCTCAGGATGAACGCTGGCGGTATGCCTAACACATGCAAGTCGTACGAGAGTTTTTAACTCAAGTGGCGGACGGGTGA
>Ga0209302_10001350_pt1 | contig 14257 bp, 5 predicted proteins | sample ArcOceMetagenome_2_FD_187445 | JGI IMG/M metagenome (GOLD analysis project Ga0209302, IMG submission 187445) | Marine eukaryotic phytoplankton communities from Arctic Ocean - Arctic Ocean ARC135M Metagenome (SPAdes) (version 2) | ecosystem: Environmental > Aquatic > Marine > Oceanic | place... | reverse complement strand
TCGGTTGTCGGATAAACGGGAGCTCCGCTTGGTACTCTGATTTTGTATTTGTCCATTATACAATACACACTTAAATTAAATACATTCAGCCAAATGAACTCCGCTCTTTGGTTTGATCTCTGGGGTGACGGGGGTGGGGTGGGGTGCGTGTTTTTTTTAGTTCTAGAATCCCAAATTTTAAAAATTGCGTTTTCGACAAAAATAAAATTTGGATTTCTGGATGAATAAAAAATAGTCACCCCGTGTCACCCCCGTCACCCCATTACTCTTTTTAACAATATATATGAATAATAGTAATAATAGTAAGGGTAGGGTACATGAGTAATCAATGAAAACCCCAGAAAACGACAAATAGCCCCAAAATCGTGGGGTGACTGCCCAAAACGAATGTCACCCCCCGTCACCCCAAGATCAAGACAGAGAGCGGAGTTCATTTGACTGATGTATTTAATTTAAGTGTGTATTGTAATGTTGAGAGACGCAAAGCAATTGATTTCAGCCGTTCCGAAGCTCTTTGAAACCCCCGTGCTTGTTCGGGAATCTTTGAAACAACACAAGTATTCACGGATCGCATATGCTAGTTATCTATTCAGCAAGCCCGACGAGACACGAGCATTGTTTAACGAGATGCCCGAACTAAGAAATTTCGAAATGGATAAAATGATGAGCACCCCAGAGTGTTCAGTGTTTGTAAACAATCAAACCCGAGAGTGTGTAGTGACGTTCCGAGGGACATCGAATCTCAAAGACGTCAAGGATGATTTGTTCATAGTTATATCAAAGGAAGCAATGACTATGCGGTTTCAACAATCGTTGGAAATCATGAAACGAGTCATACAACGGTATCGTGGATTCAAAATAGTAACTGCATCTCACTCACTCGGAGGTGGCATTGGTTTGTTCATTTCGAAAAAGTTGGGCATCGAGAGTCATAATTTTAATCCAGCCGAGTCAATAGTGGGTGCTTTACACAACGATAATACCAATGTCTTCAATTATAGAACACACACTGATCTTGCATCTATAGCCAACAAGATTGAAAAAAACAAGGCTTATGTATCTGTTCAAACACGACTGGGAGTAGCCACGAATATTGAAAGTGTTCATCGATTGAACAACTTCTTCGACAAACGTGCAAAACGTGTTGTTTCGTCAAATGGCGACACCCACTTCGAATCCAATAAATCATCTACTATACATGAACGAACTGCGTATCTCGGGTTTTTCGTAGATTTGTTGTTTGTTGCGAGAGATATACGCCTTGGGATCAACAATCACGAACGAACATTGAAAACACTGGACAATATTGTTAACGACGTCTCCGCTCCGAGCGTAGCCCGTCTTGCAATGGATTCCCCAGACGGCGTGGATGTGATGCGATTTTTCGAAGATTTTACTGAACGAGAGATTCAACACCACGACGAAGGGACTTTTGCGGAACTGCTTCAAAACGCAAAAGATTCGCTACCTCAAGGTGTGGCCGACGGTTCGGGGTATAAACCCCAATACATTGACTCATTTCAAAAGGATGTCGCCTATAAACAAGTGATGGGTGACCCGACACCCGAATCTGAAAAAATCGAGCAAATGTTAGATGATTTTCAGGTTCTGAAAGAGTACTCTGTCAATCGAAAAAGATGATTCTGAAAAATTAAATAAATACATATATTACAAATGATGCTGGAAATCCCGTTGATAATTGCTTCAGGAGTTGTGGTTTGCTTTTGTATTTCTACAATCTTTTGGGAGTGTCGCCACTCACGTTGTACGTCAATAAAATGCTGTGGTTGTGAACTTCAGAGAAAACTCATGACCCAAGAGTCAATGAAACTCGACGAACGCCCCGAACGTCCCACAATGCCTCACATTTAAAAGTTGAGTTATAGTAATGTTTAGTTCTTTCTTTGGCAAATGTCACAATCCTCAGCCCACGATGCTGGGAAAACCTCGTCAATCCAAACAAACCATGACGTCGAGAGTGTGTCTTGATTCGAGTACACAAAGCACATCTGGAACGACTCCGTATTTTAAATACGATTTTCTAACCAATGGATACAATCTAAACGAGTTGATCAGAATGGATCCCTTAACAGCAATCAGCACAGCACCCGCTGACCTGTCGAGCTTACACACGGCAATGAAAGGTATCAACATGACTAATACGGATACATCTATATCAATCCCACAGAATGGTCAGTATTTAACATTTCCCAAAAACAATTTTTCATACCAAATCGATATTGACGTGGAAAATAATGACGATATTATTAATGAAACCCGCCGTCTCAAATACGAACATGACATCCAATATAGATATGTTTCTGGGAATAGTCCAACTATTGGTTATGGAGTCAAACAAAATTACAATTCTCAATCATCGTATCCCACAAGAACACGAGCCTTTTATTTTGACGGTAATACGTCGCTAAGCAGTGCTGACAGACAACAATTCAGATATCCTTGTATAGCTACACATGGGCTTCCTCAAATCGAACGAAGCGGGAATCACACAATAACAGTCAACGTGCTACATGACTATATCGATGACGATGGTAATGAATTCAGACGAACACAATTTATTTGGGATGATGTTGTTATGGAGACTTTCAATTACCCAAGTAACACGGATACGATATACGACGCCACCGACCCATTTTTTACTCTTGCAATGCGAGGTGCTGGAAGCGGGTTGTCGACTTACACGCTACAAGCGATTCGGGTTTACGACAAAATTATACCCACCGAAGAATTGATGATTCCATTTGTATCTTCTGACAATTTCACAAAATGCTACACAACGCTCTCAGATACCTTTGTTCAAGTCAATTCGACCGTCGATGCAACATTGCTAAAGTTTTTGAATGTCGATGGGTATATTTTCTCGACGAATACAGTTATTGATGGTCTACTTGACCTTCATAAATTAGATGTTAATCCATTGTATTTTGAGTTTGAAATGTACGTACCACCGCTAACCACGACGATGTTTCATTTTGGTAATTTCGTGTCCGCTCAACCCACTAACAACGTAGATTTTTCACTACACACTGGACTCTTCTGGGGAACAGTGAATCGTCAGTATTGCCTTCGAATCGGCGACTACGAACACACATTCAGTAGTGTCAGTGATCCAGACAACAGGACTACATGGAGTGTGTATTTGACCTTGGACGACTGTAAATTCTATCACGACAACTTACTCCGAGCAACCGTGTTAAAAATCGACCATCCTTACTTTTGGGATTATATGAATATCAGCGTGGCTGGTCAAGGATTCATCAATCGTGTGACTGTCGAATCGACTGGAGACACTGAGATTGAAAACGTCATGAAGATGGCACACACGAATTTGTCACAATACTATCCTCAAGCACCTCTAATTGATAGAACAATGAGCTTGTATCTAACAGTTATGCCTTCAATCTATAACAATGCGACCGTTATGAATGATTTGAGATTTTACAAACAAGATGGAACGGAACTCGATTACACCTTGGTTTTATACAATCACGAAGCATATATAATACAAGCACCGTCGGGTGGGTACACGGTAGACACAATAAAAACAAAACTCACAGAAGAGGGAGGTAGTTATGTAATCTGGAGATTTATGGGGGTTGATGCACCCGCCGACCAGCAAGTAATTTTCGATACAGTATGGATGACGGTGGTCATTCCACGGGACGCTTTCAGAATGGTCACACAATTCAACGACACGAGTCGCACACCCAGCTTCCGTATCGAATTCGAAGAAGAACCATTATTGAATTATCCTTTTATCAATACAGACGCTGACGGTACAGGTGGGTTGCGAGACACCTATTTCACAGTCGACGGAACGTCTTCGGGTGTATTTGGCTTAATAGCATGAGAATACCGATTCTAAAGATTGTTGTTGGGATATTAAATTCTACGTATAATGAAATGTCATTCTTATCTCTGGCGAGTAAAAAGCCTCGATATCTGAAAAACATGACGGGTGCACGAGCAAGACACGAGACGACGATGTTTTTCGACGAATTAGAGAGCGACGAATTTGACGCATTTCCACGACCTGATCCAAACACAATTACGATTATCGGAGTCGAATTAGCAACACAATCGCTGACGTGGACAACGACAGGCAAAGCCGAGTACTCTTCTTTCGAAGTCGTCCGAGCCAATGGTGGTATTACTGACACATTCTATACGTCAGAAAAGTTTGTTTATGTTGGTCAACTGGTTTCAAACACCCAATATGAATTCTTAATCAAAGGCACGACGACATTTGGTGAGTTTGTATACACAACACAGAGCCATCAAATATTAACACCGCACACACCTCCTACAAGTTTCAGTGTGTCAACAGACGACGTCACTACAAACTCATTTACAATTCATCATGCATATGATCTTGGCGTAGATTGTATTCTCGTTGAAGGTTCTATTACGAATGTCATAACTGACAAATTTGGTAACATATACACGCCTACATCCGAATTTGCAAGCAACACATTGTATTATATAAACTCGAGCCTTCAGTACACGGTGCGTGATTTACCCGACATTTATCCCCTAAACACCCTTGAGCATGAATTTAGAACCGATTTCATACGCCCCACGATTGTTATAAACCAACTCACGAGTCAGGTGGAGAAAAAATCAATAAAAGTTGAGTATGCTATTACGTGGAATGACGCTGATAACGATTCAACTCGATCGATCAGAAGCGGAAGTGTTTCTTTGGCTTCGTTGACAACATATACTAGAACTTTGCTGAGCACAAACACGGAGTACACAACCCCCATTTGTCTGAGTTACAATGTTAACAATCAATCTCAAACAGATATTTGCGATACATTCACAGCAACCACTTTGCACGAACCACCCGTGATCAGTATTAGTGAATTTATAGAGAATACGAATTCAATTGAAGTGGTTTACACCATTGATTGGGGAAACGCAGACGACCTTGGTCAAACCGTTAATGCCACAAACATAACAACATCCTTGGTAGAATCTGCTACAGAATCAAGTCACGTGTTTCAGAGTTTAGCACCAAACCTGTTTCATAATTTGTCCATTACTGCAAACTATTCATTGAACCAAGTCTCACAAACCTCTGTAGTCAAGCTTCAAGACGCTACAACAACTCACATTCCACCGAGTATCGCGGTAACGACAGTAGCGTCTAGTGTCGGAACAAACTCTGTCCAAGTTAATCTTGTTACAAACTGGGGTTCGGCGATTGACGATGCAACCCGAAAAATCACACTCTTATTGGACGGTAATACAACCATACTGTCAAACAACGCCACGAGTCATGTATTCACAGGGCTTGATGCGGACGCAGATTTTGTCCCTGTGTTTGACATGTTTTACACGATTCGTTACAATACAGATATTTTGAGTATAGTGGACGTCGATCATCCGTTTTCAACCATTGCTCACACACCTCCACAAGTATCGGTAATCACTGAAGGTCTAAAAACAGAGACAACCATCATTATGACCGTAGCCTTGCGTGGAAATGGTACGTACACACCTGCGAGTCCTGCACATACCCTCACATCATCCCCTCCTTCGAGTATTTCGTACAACGCCTCAAATTCACAATATACTGCGAGTGGTCTATCGTCTGGCACGCAATACACATTCATTTCAACAAAGAAATACACGGGTCTCGCCGATGTGGTTTCAAGTCTTGCAATCAGACCACTACAACCTATCATCCCTGCGACGATTACCGCTGTTTCTCCGACACTGACAAATCAAACAAACGGGTCACCAGCAATGAATGTAAGTTACTCTGTTAACGAGTGGGGCGGATATCCTGAAACAACTGTATTCATACAACACACGGTTGCCGCTGACACAAGCTTTTCGCTTGCAAGTGTCGTTAATACCCAAATCGGGTTGTTGACTACAAGTACACAGATTGCGTCCCTGAATGCAAACACATCGTACATCTTTCGGATCAAAAAGAGTAACGTGTATTCAAACGCCCCCACTGCAACAACCTACAATATGCCCACAGCCCCGACACTCACCTCCGTGTCAAGGACTTTCACGCAAATCACCCCGACGTTTACTGCGGGACTAAACAATGGTCATACTGAAAATGGTTTTACAATTCTATACAATACGTTGTCATCTAACCTTGCGTATTTTGATGCGTTACAAAATACCAACTATTCTGTTCAAATTAGAAAAACAACAAAGATAACAATAAATGGTTTAGTGTACACGATTTATACGTTTTCAAACATATTTTACAACACTCGAGTCTTCACCCGACCGACGGTGCTACCCACCATAACGTACGCAAGTAAGACGTTAAATTCAATTACATTCAATGTGGTGCTGAATTCGTACGCCGACACAACCCCAGAGCCCGTGCAAATTTATCATGGTTTGGTTTTAATTGATCCTGCGAGGTACACTCTCAACCATTATTCGTCTGCTACACAATCCGTTACTATAATCAACCTTTTGTCCAACACCGACTACGCCTTCGATTTCCGCAAATACTTTTCAATAAACAGCGGAGATTTAAACGACTATATAAATAGCACTTCTATATCACAGACAACACCGAAAGTCTTGTACACGGCTCACACAAACCTGCTCATCGCCCGTGTATTGAACGACAATTCCCAAGCCACCATAACATGGACTAATGGAACTGACGGAAATTTTGGCACAATTACCACACGAGTATATACCCAAATTGGATCCGCAACGCCCGTGGAAAAGACATCGGTGTATATTCCAAGCGCAACTCGGAGTTTTTTATTAACGGGTCTTGGTGGTTCAAGTTCAATTGCGTACAAGATTATACTGAGAAGGTCTTCTACCGAAACGCAGTCTGTAGACGTCGAGTCGGATACTCCGTTTATATCGTATGCCATCACGGAACCAGCTGACCCAACAATCGAGTCTTCTACGTCGGACGAAACCAGCATCACCGTGAATTGGTTGGGGGGGTCTAATAATTCGGCGGACAATGTCACATATGATGTTGTTTATCAACTTGGCGACCAAGTATATACATTATTCAATGAAACATCACCTACTAGGATCAGTGGACTTGCTTCGAACACATTGTATGCAATTAGAGTAAAGAAATTGTATTATATCGATGGTTTGGTGGCTCAACAATCAAAGTTTTCATCGGTTCATGATAAAAGAACGGCTCAAGTTCAGGTAACTTTGCCTGACGCCCCGATTATTAATGACGATGCTTGTCGATGGGTTGGAAACACATTCCATATTAAATATTTACCGAAACCAAACGGTACGGCTACGACTGTTACTATTAAGGGTTATTACGCAATATGGAATAGTTCTGCGTCTGAATGGGGTTCATGGATAGACCTTGTGACGGAAAACGGTATAACACACTCCCCAGAGATTGAAAGAACGTTAGATTTTGATTCGCCCGTCTTTAGTGCGTTTGGCATGTACGCCTTGCAGGTCGGCAAAGAAACAAACATGGTAAACGGCAACGTGTACGATACCGTGGTCGTAAACAAACAAAGCACGGATGGCGGTGAAGACGACGACAGCTTCGTGCCGTTTGGCTGGTGGAACGCCTTTCCCCCACCAAGCAATGACAATGACCACGACAAAGATCGACCCCAACCGCCCGCAGGAGTCATAACGTCGTCTTATACATTTGAAGGTGGTTCGATAAACAACACGGGGACTATCAGTCTTCTAGGTTCTCTACCTTTATCATTGATTGTAGGGGGCGGGGGCGATTGGTATCTAACAGACCCTCAAACAAGAAAACCATACCTAAATGGCGGTCGCCAACGTCAAATGCTGACTGCCCAACTCTTTGCAGTCAACGCCACGGTTCTGCTCGACTACACCATCAATATTGTCGTTCATTCAAAGAGCGACATATGGGAGTTGAAACACAACAACTTGGTAATCAGTTCGACTGCGACAAACATACGAGTCACTTATGCAGTTGGATATTGGAAAGATTTTCCGTATACAAAAGCGTCAAGTTTGTTTAATGACTTGACATTTGTGGTGAGCGACGATTATAACACAATTGTGTTTTATGAAAACAATATTCTCAAACAATCGCAACCGTTATCTGCCTTGGCAGGAAGTTTACACACCTCGGGTTATATTGAGATGTCGTCGTCCCCAGATACTATTGTCACAGAGTTTACCGTGTTGTTTGGCTACTGCAGGACATTGGCGGATATAATAGCAAATCACTTGCAAAAATGGGGTAATGGTTACGACTTTCATTTGGTAAACACAAACTCGATTGTATCTGTGCTCGACACTTCCAATGTTTTCACCACGACACACACCCTTGCAGTCGAATGGTCTCCTTCGTCTTGGGTTGCTTTGGTTCAAATGATGCGACAGGATGAATTGGGGTACACCGACATCACTGGATCAGGGGGCGTTTACACCAAGGTTTACGTAGATACCGCAATAGGTGTCGAAAACGAGTACACATCGCCGTTATCTGAGATACCAATTCCAGAAATGTTGAAAAAATATACAACATGTATCACGTTTACAGCCTATTCGGGCGATTATTCACAAACAGACTATCGGTTAAATGACCCTACTAATCCCCATCTGACAAACGACGACATTCACCCCACGTTCAAGGCGGAAGTTTATTGTAGTTCTATCAATAATTTCATCATTAAATATTACTTGAACACGAACGCCAACGGTAATTACAACGTAATCAAACAAATTGTGGGATACGTCAATGAGAATTATAGCACAAACATACCCTTCGACTTTACCCCCTACCAGCCCGTTTACGGAAAAAACATTTTGGTTGGGACAAACACCATGACCAACCCTAATTCTCGAAACTATTTTGAAGCTCAGAATTCCGTGACACTTCCGAATCGATGGTTGCAGGACGGTCTTGTGACGTCTATGTTGAAGAACGACGGCTCTAACGCAATTAATCCTAAAAGGGTTAAGCTACGGATCCTTCCGCATCCAGTGCATTATTTCTCTTACGACACCGTAACCGAAGTGTATACTGTAAATATTACCATAGACGACCTTATTGGTGGCGAGACGACAGCGACACTTCTAGTGGATTTCACGTCAGGTTTGACAGACATCTCTATAACCAATTTGTCGGGCACTTTGTTATTCTATCAAACTGGGTCGACTTATGCGGATGTTCAGATTCCCGACACCATAACGTTCCCGACGCCCACGGAAACCGTCCTTAACCTGACTTTCAAAAAGGCAAACCGAGGTGAACTGTTTGCTTCGACACCCGTGCGGTCACGTTTATCGACAATCAGCTCCACACCAAGGACAAACCTGTATGCATACATTGAACCTTGGACTGATACCAAAGAGTATAATTTCAAGGTGGTGTTTTCAAATGAAATTGCGAGTGGTGTTGAATTTTTGAGAGCAACGATTGTTCTCGAAAAATCAAGGGCTCAGGCGAGGTCTTACCAAATCGATATATCGTATACTTCAGGACGGTTTTCGGGGACGACGTTTCAATTAAACGGCGAGTACATAAACTCATCAAACACTACTACAAGGTTCACTTTCACTCGGTCAGGAACGGCGGGGCTCGACGCAACGGGTACGACCACATTGGGGTATATAAATCTGTATCCCACAACACCCATCGTTCAAAGTGACATTAATTTCACAATGACTTCTTATACTGAAGACGTGACCAACTTTACACACAACACGACGTTTGTTAAAGAAGGATTTGCTTGGACAACACCCTATGTATTGCGTGTTTTCTCCGACGTCCCCACTAATACTCAAGTAAGAGCACAAACATTTTTGACCAAAGATTTGGAAAATCTGGTTTCAATCGAGGTTGACGCTGTCTACGATTCGAGTTTGGTTTCGTTCCATTCAGTAAGTCTCATCAACTCTTTCATAAACTATGGTTATACGACATCGGTACAGACTCTTACTTCGAATTCAAAACGTATTACTGTTACAACAACAAACCCTTCGGCTCCATATGCCACTTTGTCCTTCCTTACATTTCAATGGACTCCTGTAACAACACGACGAACACATATTGACGAAAACACTATAACGTACACATTGGTTTCGGCGACAAGTGGAACAAATTCAAACCCATCACAGGCACTTATTGAGAGCGTGGTAGCACAAAACACATTTACACTTCCAAGTGAGATGAAACTGAAGGCAATAGTTAGTACGAGCCTTTCGTATAATCACGCAATTCCTTCGAGGATGACGTTTCCGTTGACTCTCGATACTGTGAACACGCCCATATCAGCCATGAGGATTACTGCGACGTACCCGACGTCCGAGGTTAATGATGTCACCACGCTCGGGTCAGGTATGACAGTTGGAACTACAACGACCGCCACGACCACGACTAAAGAGTATATTTGGGCTACATATTATGATCACAGACCATTCGTAGACCCGATTACACCCGTGACGATCATTCTTGAAAATAAAGAGCTTGGCAGTTCGTTTTCAAAAGACGACGTCGAAATAAAATTAACCGTCTTTACATACGCAAACACAGTACCAGCATCAGACAAACCCATAATATACATTACAGAGGCGTGCGAGGTTACCGAGGAAAGTAGTTACCTCATACGTTACCGAGCTATTACTCCTTTGTTCGTTCCCACAATTTCACTCGATGGTTTGACATTGAAGATTGCACACGCCTCTCAAATCCCAAATCAAACCATACTTAATCTCACAACGACCGCAAAAGTCACGGTGTCCAACTCCACATTAACACTGGCTGATGGAACTACGAGCGAGGTTACAGTCACGCCTTCATTAGTAGACGCATATGGTGGTGATTCTTTGTCTTACATTGATATGACAAACTTCACGGCATTGTACTCGACGAGCACGGGAAACAGATTTGGATCACAGATTATTGGTACAGGTCAAAATTATATACCGTCATACATCAAGGTTATATTCTTCCCTCAAACAATTCCCCAGACAGGGACAGGTGAAGTGAGAATAGACATTTGTGTTTCAAAAGAACATTTACCGTGGACGAACATTAAATATCTGAAAATTGCGATAACTCAAAACAGTGCTTGTCTATTTACGAGTTTCGCACCGACACAATCTGCTCGAACGACTTGGACGACGGGCACATCACCAGAAATATTGTATGAGAACAATTTGTCATCAAACAGTCTTCAAGCGTATTCGGGATATCCAAACGTGTATTATTTAGGACAAGCGGTATTTAATCTCACAGACCCTACTCAATCGATAGAGGATTGGTTTCCCGAGTTTCAGCTTCCGTCAACTTTATCCAAGATTTTTCCAGTTGAAATGACAGACACAACGCAAATATACAATTTTAGTATAATCCAGCCAACAAAACCAGCCTACAGCCGATCCATCACTTTATTAACGGAGTTTGACACATATAATCAATTTTATTTTAAAGTAACATGTTCAATCGATGTTGGCGACAGTGGTTTGAGCGGTCTACATCAGTTGTATGTTCAATATCCCTCAACTTTTTGGGAATCAGGATTGGCTATACTTGGTAGGACTTTCGGCGAAAATTGTAGTTTAAGTGTAACCCAGACAAGCACACGGTTGACCATCAATTATGAAGACACAAAGGCGGTCAAAACGTCGGGACTGACACAAGTTGTCGAGTTTTTGCTCGCTTACCCAGGTTCAAGCTATTACGATACGTATGCTAGAAATTTTGTCTATTTTAACACGTTGCAAGGGTTTGGGGCATATCAGAAAATTCGAACATTCGACACAGCTCAATTCAGTCTCGGTGTGTCTGCTAACAATATGGTGGTCAATTTTTTCGCTTTAACATCGGGACGTCCAATCAATGGTAATGGGTCTGTAGAAAAAGTTGTGTTCCAAGATGTAAATGGAAACAACCAAACGGTCGAAGAATTGACTTACGTAAACCGAAAATATATGAACACTGGTCAAGCGGACATGACCAACCCTGTATTATTGACTCGGATCGAAAACTTTAATAAACGCCACTTATGGTACAACATTCCCTTTATTGCTTTCGATTCCGTACCTTATTTTTTGGGTTCAATGGTATACAGCTTTTTAGTTCCTGCTACCGTGCGAAGAATTGCGATTAAATTTCGAAATAACAACGAAATTATTGGGTTCCAATACAGCTCTCCCATCTCACGATTTACAGCGGTTAACCCGTATGGTACGTCTGATGACGGATGGACGGTAGGCTTTCTTGTTATGAGTCCAACTCCGAGTCCGTCTAACCCTGATGACCCGCTCTATGTTGACCCGAGCGACCCACTTTATATTGCTCCTACTAACCCTTGATTTCAGTAATTTCAGCCAAATGAACCCCGCTCTTTGTCTTGATCTTGGGGTGACGGGGGTGACTTTTGATTTTGGCCGTCACCCCCGTGTTTTTGGGCTATTTTTGGTTTTTTAGGGTTTTCGTTAATTATTCATGTACCCTACCCTTACTATTATTACTATTATTCATATATATTGTTAAAAAGAGTAAAAGAGTAGCGTAGGGTGACGGGGGTGACGCAGGGTGACTGTTTTTTATTCATCCAGAAATCCAAATTTTATTTTTGTAGAAAACGCAATTTTTAAAATTTGGGATTCTGGGCACGTTATTTTTGATCACCCTGCGACTACCCGTCACCCCGAGATCAAACCAAAGAGCGGAGTCCATTTGACTGTTTAGTAATACCGTTCAATCTCCACGATTTCAGCCAAACGCAGTCGAATAGCACGGCGACGCTTGTCCATTTTTTCGTCGTATTCGTCCACATTCGCATTATAGATATCAACCTCGTCGTTGTTTTCTTGCACTTCCACTTTGAAGTCTTCGAGTATTTGGGGATATACATCACGCATGTACTGTAAATACGGCTTGGTACAATCCTCCTTAATACTCAGTCGTTTCATCTCCATCTTGTCATTGTAATCATCCACATTTGCATTGTAGATATCAATCTCGTCGTTACTGATCTTGATGTCCACTTCAATCTGAACGAGTTCCGCTTCGAGTACCAGCTTTTCCTTCGTGATACGGGCTTCACGGTTTATTTTCACAGAGGCTTCCTTCTTCGCGCGACGAACCTTGAACTCGTACTTCATTGCTCCTGAGGAGGTGCACGGGTGCGAGCCGAGTCTGATTTGTGAGAAACTTGTCGACCGTCCGCCTATTTATAGCCGCGAGCGAGTGATCAAGAGGAGCTCTCGGCGAGGTGCACGGGTGCGAGCCGAGTCTGATTTGTGAGAAACTCGTCGACCGTCCGCCTATTTATAGCCGTGAGCGAGTGTCGATCTTTCGTTCGGAGACTGACTTGTGAGTTACATTGATGTGTGACGTCCTTTAAGTGATTTCTGTTTTCATAAAACGTTTTTTTGAGATGACAGAAATCACTTTAAGACTCCAAATCACTAGAGTACCACCAGCGACGAGAGCTCTCTCCCCGCAAGTCTGACTTGGGACGAAAGACCGAAGGGCTCCCGTGTCTATAAAAAGGCAGACGGTCAGTGAGTTTCTCACAAATCAGAAGCGACTCACACTCGTGCACCTCTTCGAGAGCTCTCTCCAACATGGACATGCTGATGAACCGTCTGTTTGACATCAAAGAAAAGCTCACTGATGCCGAGTACAAAGGCTTCTGCGATGACATTGCGGATCAGTACAAGGAAAAGAACAAAATCATTGGGTACTGTGAGCTAAAGTTTACTCGGCAGATGATTCAACGTGAAATCGAGGACGACATACCGATTTTCAGTTATTATACCAAAATCCAGACTTTGGTTGTCAAAATGGACACCACTGTTGACTTTGATAGTCTTCATGCGACCATTATACGACGCATTGCCGAAGAAGGTTCGTTTCCTCTGTGCATACATAGCCTCAAAGACATTGTGGGTACGACCAGTAAAGCAGAAGCAATTTGGGATGAATATTGTGGACATTATCTGTTTATCGACACCAAAGAACACCAACGAGAAGATGAAGATGGTGATGAAAACTCAACAATTGAGTCGACGTCTATTACTCTTCGACGTGCAACAGGTTGTGCTCTGATCTCATTCAAGTTGCTGTAAAATAGAGACTGACCAAATAGAATCATAGTATATAGTAGCAATGTACATGTAATACCAAAATAGATCGTACCTAAGACATTCGGCAGAATTCGTGCTTATACTTGTACAAAATCCGTGCTTATACTTGTACAGAATCCGTGCTTATACTTGTACAAAATAAGGGTGTATACTTGCGCCCAAA
>Ga0209302_10001348_pt1 | contig 14269 bp, 11 predicted proteins | sample ArcOceMetagenome_2_FD_187445 | JGI IMG/M metagenome (GOLD analysis project Ga0209302, IMG submission 187445) | Marine eukaryotic phytoplankton communities from Arctic Ocean - Arctic Ocean ARC135M Metagenome (SPAdes) (version 2) | ecosystem: Environmental > Aquatic > Marine > Oceanic | place... | reverse complement strand
CAAATTTCGCCAAATATAATATTTAATAACATCATTGAAACTTCTTTTGTTACTGTTTCATAATAAAATAATACTGGGTTTAAATAAAATAACATTTCTAATGATAACGGTATGTAAATAAAAATATTTAAAAATAATAAATCAAATTTTTTTTTTATATTTTTATAATTATGATAATTTTCTTTGTTTTTCCAATAATCTATATATCCTGCTGTAAAATATAAATATGGAAAATATAAAGGAATTAAAAAATTTGCGATTGCCATTGCTAATAAATATCAATAAATGTTCTTTAAAATCATTTATTAATATTAAATATCAACCTTTATAATTTTTCCAGTTATTTTTCTTTTATATTTTTTTTTTGTTTCTCCTGTTTCTCCTGTTTCTTTTGTTTCTCCTGTTTCTTTTATTTCTCCTATTTCTCCTGTTTCTTTTGTTTCCCCTGTTTTAATAACATTTAATTTTTTTTCTCTTTTTTTTGGTTTTCGATGTTCATAACCAGAAACTCTTTCTTTAAGGATTGTATCCCATACACCTCTAAATAATGGAACTACTGTTTGAAACCATGGTTTATTTCTTACAACCAAAGAACACGAATGATTGTCCATATACCAATAAATATTCTTAATCCAATTTAATTCAACAGGTTTGTCTTCCATTTCTTTATCATACCAAATATCAAATTCTTCGTTAGTAAGACCGATTGGGGCATATTTATAAATGGGTTCTTTTCCTTGAAAATGTATAATAATTCCTTTCATTTTACCATCGTTTGTTTCAGTAAAAGAACCATCAGCATTAAATTCTGCCTCTGATGAATATTCTTTAAACCTAGTTTCAAAGAAATCGCATTCATCTAAATCCCAAACCTCCATTTGTATTTGCATTTGTATCCAATATATTTTTTTTGGAATACCGTTTAATTTTCTATCTGAACATGGGTTTTTTATTTCCAATAAACGACCATATCTGTCATTTCCGGGTTTAATATTTATACCATCTGGCGAAGCACCAATGAAATCATGAGTATCGTGTCTTATACATCCAAATTCACCAATAACAGTATCGTACCATTTTTCATATATCATCGTTGATAATGGCTCATACTTGTGTCCATTATGGAAAGCACTATCAATATTTGTTCCTGAAAACTTATTCTTATCTATAGGTTTGCATTTTCCATAAATTATTGAGTTAATTTCTGCATCGCTGCCAATAGCATGTCCTATTGAACTAGCTGTTAATAAATTATGACGAAAATCAAACCAAGCGTCGGTTCTTTGTTCTGGTTGTTCTTTTGTTTTAACTTTTTCTAAAACGCTTTCAATATGTCTTGCGTTCGGTTTTTTAATTAATATGGTTTTTTGAAAAGAACGTGGTGTGTCGGTAATTAAGAAATGTAAGTCAATGCATTCATTGATAATTGTATCAAAATTAAGTGATAAATAGTCAATTATTTCTGAACTATAAGTTTGCAAGATTATGGTTTCAATATTATCTTTAACAACTTCTAAAAATTTTTCATTCTCGTAAACTCTATAATTACTTTTAATATAATCTTCAATAAAGTATATTATGGTTTCTTTAAAATCTTCTATATTTTTATTATCTATTTTTTTTGCTGTAAAATTATCTAATATATTTTCTAATAATTTTAAATCATTAAAATTTTTCATATAGTATCTATTAAAATTAATAAAAATAATTTTTAAATCAATTTTATTAATTTATGTTTTTTCTTTTTTATCTTTTGTTTTATCTTTTGTTTTATCTTTTGTTTTATCTTTTGTTTTATCTTTTGTTTTTTCTTTTGTTTTATTTTTTTTTTTTTTTTTTTTTTTTTTTTTTTTTTTTTTTTTTTTTTTTTTTTTTTTTTTTTTTTTTTTTTTTTTTTTTTTTTCTTTTTTTTTTTTTTTCTTTTTTTTTGTTGATTTTCTTTTTTCTGTTTTATTTGTTATTTTGTTTTTTCTTCTCTTTGATTTTGGTGCCAAAGATTTTAATGTTGAAATTCTTTTTTCATTTTTTTTTAAGATAAATTTATTTGTTTTTTTGTTAAAAAATAAATTAGGAATATCAATGATATTTGAATTCAACTTATCATATTTTATATCTTTGATTTTTTGTAATTTTTTCCTTTCAATACATTTATATAAAAACGCGGTTAACATTTCGACATATTCTTCTTCTAAATTATTATTATCTTTATATCTAACTATGAATTCTTTAATTAATTTTAGTTTATAGGATTTTCCTAATTTATTCCACGGTTTAAGTTTATTTTCTTTTTTCTCTTTGATTAAAAAATCATCAATGTTGTTTACATTTTGTTTTTTTTCTTCGATGGTTTTTGAATTGCTTAATAACATATTTTGATACTTAATATTTTTTAACTCTGTGCAATCATCCTTATTTTTCATAATAGTAATATATATATTATTGTGATAAGTTTATATTATTTTAAATATAACATAAAAATATATGAAAAATATAAATGTCAAAAATATAAATGTCAAAAGTAAAAATGTCAAAAATATAAATGTCAAAAGTAAAAATGTCAAAAGTAAAAAAAAATGGGATTTAGAATTGTTAGAGAAGAAAAATCATACAAAATACATAAATATGTTATATTTAGACCAATCTTTTAGTAATGAAAAAATAATAAAAAAAGCATTAAAAATGAAATTAAGTAGTTATAGACAACAAGATACAAAGAAGAATCGATTTATAAAGGAAAGGTTTATTGGATTTGAAGATTTAATAGAGAAGTTAGTTGTGACTAAATTATATTGTTATTATTGTAAACAAAAATGTCTTTTAATTTACGAACATAAAAGAGAAATGTTGCAATGGACCCTTGATAGAAAAAATAATGATATAGGTCATTATAATGACAATGTTGTTATTTCTTGTTTAAAATGCAACTTACAAAAAAGAAGGAGAAACGAAGAACATTTTAAATTTGCAAAACAAATGAATATAATTAAAAAATACTAAATTTATAAATTTAGACACCAAAGATTTGTCTATGTATTAAATTTTTTGGATTTTTATAAAAATTTATTTTATCTCTATAATATTTTTTACATTTATTTTGGAAATTTAAAAATGAATAATTAATATTACAAAAAGTTCTTTCTTGATATTCGTATAATTTAAAAATATTTATTTTATAATCTTGTATAACGAAAGGTATTTTTATTAATTCTTCTAATGTAATTTCTTCAAAATCATCAAGAGAATAAATAACAAAATTTTTTTTTTTTAAATAGTTTAATAGTTTTACTTCTGAAAAATCATATCCGTAATCTTCGTTCCATTTAACCGAAATGCCAATTTTCATAATATGTTTAAAAAATTAAAAATTAAAATAATATCAATTTAATAGTAATGAGTTTCATACATTTATTCTGGAAAATAAATGATAAAAAAATTAAAAAAAGTAAAAGAGAGAAGAAGAATGACATGTTGGAAAGAGAAATAGAGAGAAATTTAAATATAGATAAAAATAACCTTTACAATAAATTAACAGAAAAAACAAAATTTACAGAAGAAAGTAATCAAAGTAATATGAATTTAATAAATTTTCGCGATAGTATTGAAGTTAATATAGAAAGTAGGAATAATAATAGAGACGTTTTAGAAAAAAGACTTAATAATCGTGATAAAATGGCGAATGGTTGGGTAAATCCCTTTTTACCCACAAATCAATATTTAGAAGACATAACAAACGAGGATAAATTTTTAAGGCCAAAAAATACAAATAAAATAAACAAAGACAATACTCAATGTGAAGAATAATTTAAAGTTTACTTTAATCTATATAAGTATTTAAATAATGTTTGATAAAGATAATATAAATGGCTTCTTATACTACACAAAATAGTCTTTTATTAGAAAAATTAACATTTTTTTATAATAAAAATAATAATATTGATAAGATTTTACCAATTATAAATGGAGAAAGTAAAATATCTTTAAGGTTGATTGATTGGTTTGTGACAAATTATAGTAAAAAATATTTTACTTTAATAAAAAATGGTAATAAAAGATTTAAAGTTTATATTGATTATAAATTAAAATTAAAGGCCTATTCTAAAAAAAGGTTTGACCCTTTTTGTAGATGGGATAGGATAACCATTCCTTATAAAAAAAATTCTTTGATGGAAACAACCATAGGACAATTGAATTTTTTTAAATGGATTATAAATAACAATATAATAGAATATATTGAAAAACATTTTGATGAAATTAATAACGACCAATTCAAAAGAAATAGCACTTCAAAAAATAAATTAAAATCTACCAATAAGACAAGAAAAAAAAGAGAGGAGTTATCAATATTTGCTTCTAAAAGTATAAAAAAAGAGAAAGTAAAAATTGTTGTTGAATTTAAATAGAATTAAAATAGAATTAAAAAATCATATAATTTAAATAATTATATGATTTATATGTATATTAATGCAATTATTATTATTGGGTTTATTAGTATTACTAATATTAATAGGACAAATATATAAAATTATCAATGATAAAAATAAATTATCTCGAGAGGCATTTGACATGGTTAATAAAAACAGAAATCAAATTGGATATTGGGAAAAATCTATTAGATATTATAAATCTTTAGGTGATAATGGATTACAAGATACTATAGACGAAATAGAAAAAAATGAAAAAAGCGACAACTTCGTTGCATTAGATTCAAATAATGTTTTGATTGAGACTTTTGAAAGTACTAGAAAAAATACAGAAAATGCTATTGAGACATGCAGAAGTTTAACTAAATGCGGACAATTGGATGATTTTCCAAATTGTGGTTATTGCGGTTCTACTAATAAGTTTGATTATGATGGTGGTTCGGGAATAGCTCCCGATATATGTTTGGATAGTAAAGAAACATCTATTTATAGTGATAATTATAATTTTAATATAGAAAATTCTGCACATGAACCCAATTTAGCGAGAGGTAATCAATGGGCAAAAACAAAGTATGATTGTTTAAAAATACAAAGACAAAATTTATGCGATACAGTAAAAACATGCACACAGATGGCTAAAGGTACAGAAATTGGGAAAATATGTGCGTGGTGTCCAAGTGATTCCAAAGCAAAAGTAAAAACCACAACAGGACCAAAAGCATTATTAATGTATGACGGGACTGGTGATAAAGAAGCGAATAGTAAAATAACAAGTGATAAATGTCCTGACATGGGTAGAGCTGACCCAAATGAACCTCTGGGTGAACCTCTTTTTTCAGAATTAACACAAGCTGGTTCATGTTCAGTTTGCGATGAACCAATTAATGGTGAAGCTAGAGGTTCTACAGGAATACATTCGACGAAATGCTTACAATCGTTATGGGAAGCACCGTATGTTGATATAAGTGGAATATATAATGTTACATGTAATACCGAGTATGATAATAAAAACACAGCAAACATGTCAAAATATACTAATGAAACTTTACAAGATGGGAAAAAACCATACTATTGGATTGCTGCCGAAATGAGAAATAAATTAAAACGACCTATAGCAAAATTTATGAAAGAACACGATGAATTAAATAAAGGATTTGGAGAAGGGGATGGAGAACAACATTGGAAATCACTGGGTGGTAAATATAGAAGAGACTATGATATAGATAATACAAAAAATGGTGAGACACATGTAGATGAAATGTGGAAAAAATGTTTTGGTGAAAATTCAAGAGGTAATGTAGAAAATAGTTTTGGGAAAAAATCTACGTAAATTAATTAATTTAGTAAATTATTTTCATAATTTATATATATATATATATGCAAATTATGTTATCATTTATATTATCAATAATTATATTAATATTTTTTATATATCATTTTAAAATTAATAAAGAAGGAATGCAAATAAAAGTAACGAGTGATATGCAGCCTGACCTAAAATCTGAAATATATGATTTCAACTTAAGACAAGCACAAGCAATATGGAAAGATGTGGGTTGTACTAATGGTTCTTATAAACCAACAAAAGAAAATATAAATTTATGGAAACATGAAGAATGGCGAAAAGAATTAAAAGCATATAAAACAGAAGCTAATTTATATTCAAAAGAGCATAATTATTATGATTTTGTTGGGAAAAAAGAGGATGGTGTCACAAAGTTAACATATGAAAATAGAGATGCCGTTGGCATTGGTATGGCTTATAATAGATGTTATGATAAAAAATTCGAAACAACATATAGGTTTCCAAAAAACGGGGATAGAATTAAAATTAAAGAAAATACAAAAGATACGAAAACAAATTATTATTCAGGAATTGTTTTAGAAGGTGATGTAAAAAGAGCAACACCTTTAGAAGTTTTGTGGGATGCGAAAGGGAAAGAAAAAACAATGGAAAAAGATATAAAAAGAACAGAAACAAAAACTTTTCCTGTTCAAACAGATAATAAAAAAATAAAGCAGGATAGTTTAGAATTTGGATGGCCTTATCAAAAATGGAAAAGACACCCTAACCCCAACCCAAAATTTGATAAATCGGTTTCTAAAAAAGATTGGATTAAAATGAACGATATGGGTAAAGTTGATTCTAAAATAGTATATAAGAATATGGAATGCATTAATGTAACCGCGTGCGACAATTTAAATTGCAAAAAAAGAAAGGACGAAATATTAAATAGATACCCAATAACTTATTATTGCGAGAGTGACAAAAGAAATGATCGAAAATTAGGAAAAGGATATATGTGTAAATCTGGGGCAAGAAAAGGAATGATAACACAATATTATAATGAAGCTAAAATGTGCTTTAAGGATGAAAAGGGTGATAGTTTTGGTAGAAAATTTGCATTGGAAGAATGCGGTGGGGTTGGAAAAATAGAAGATTATAATGGTATAAAAAATTTATTTGGCGGTGAATGTTATGCTTTAATAAGTGATAAAAACAACGGAGAAGGTAATAGAGCTATTATAAAAGATAAAAAAAAATATACTTCAGCTGATTTAAAAAAATTAGGATTAAAAGATGGTAAAATAAGAGGTTATGAATTATTTGGTAACGAATATTGTCATGCAAATTTGGATTCCGGACCAAGGAAAAAAGAACCTGGTGTTATTAAAGTTGAGGCGGGTTCGGATTCTATAAAATTATTTAAAGAAGAAAAGGGGTGTAAATTGGTTATAAATAAAGAGGAAGGAAAAGCAATTTATGATAAAGAATCAACAAAAAAAGGGTTTGGTGGTGGAACAAAATTTAACGCGGCACAATTGGTATCAAAAGGTCTTGGTTCTATAAAAAATTACAAATTATATAGCTCCGGGGGGTTTGACAACAAAGAAGACCTTTGTCGAGTTGCTTTTTATAATTGGCCAGTAGCACAATCAAATAAATATGTAAAACCTCAAATTTTAAGCAGCAAAGATGACAAAGAAACTAAAGTAACCGGGGCTTTGTCCGCACATATATTTAAAAGAATAATACCTATTTTAACACCAGGGAAATATAAAATTAGAAGCAGAAGAACGGGAGAAACGTGTTATACATATTATGAAAAAGATTTTTGGGGGAATAAAACAGGGAAGGTTTTTTGGCAGTGTGATAATTATAAAGGTAATGGACCTAGTAAAAGTAACGTTTTTAATCTTGAGCTTATAGATGAAAGGGACCCATCAGAAGGGTATTATATTAAGCAGGGAAAACATTGTAAACATGAGCGAATAGGAGCAGGTTATAATATAAAGTGTGATAGTGGTGGTTCTTCTAGCTCTTCTAAAAGTAAATTTAAAATAACAAAAGGTTCGAGAAATGGTTATTATAAAATAAAAAATGTAGGAACTGGGAAATTTTGCACCAACAGGCGAGATATTTTGATGCCCGGTGGTGGTATAATAGCATGCAATGGAGCCGGTTCCAACACATGGCAAGAATATGAATTTGTCAAAGCTTAAATTTTAATTAATTAAAATTAATTAAAATTTTAAAAAAAAAATTATTTGTATAATATAGTAATGAAATTAACTTTGATAGGCTTATTTATAATAATAATAATTATGCTATTAGTTCAGTTATCTTTTAGAGATAATTTTTCCACATTAGAACAAAAAGAATTTAGAGAAGACCAGATAAAATATAATTTAAAACATTTAACATCAATCGAATCAGACGGAAAAGAAATAGAATGTGGGGAATTAAACAGTGATAAAACAAAAATAGATAGAAAATCTATTTGTGAAGGGTATGAATCTATGGATAAATCTATGGATAAAAATGAATACGCAATAGCAGCAGAAAAGTGCAGTATTGTAAATGGAATAACTGATTGGCGAGTTAGAGCAAATCGAATTCCCGAAACGACCCTCGACGGCAAGAAGGGTTGTGGTTTTTGTTTTGATACAAAAAACATAACCAGTGGTGTTTTTTATGGTGATGAAAATGGTCCATTCAAAGACGTTGGTCCAAAGGTTTGTAATAATTGGATAAAACCGGGTAGTGTTGGAACAGGTGGTTCACATCATACAAAAAATATTTTTGGGTCTTATCCGTTTGAAGAGGACCTTTATAACAATCCTATCGATAAAACTTTACAATTTGGACAGGGTGTTGTGAAAGATACTGTTAAAATGTATGAGCAAGAAATATGCAAACAGATGAAAAACTGCGGAGACCAAAGTAGCATGGGTGTAGACGGAACACCTTTATGTGGTTGGTGTGCCACTGGTAGAAAAGGCGATGGGGAAGGAGAGGGAATGGTTAGGAAAGGTGGAACCAGCAATGACCAAAATGAAACAAAGTATAATGATGATTTTTGTCATTGGCCAAGAGAAATTAATGAAAAGGGACAAAAAACATTTTTGTACAAGAAAGAAACGAAAGAATTAAAAACATGGAGAGACTCGGGAGGAAAATCATTTGAAATAAATATAGGTGATTTGAGCGGAACAACTATTACATTAGATAATCCGGGTAGATTAATGAATGGATTAAAACATTGCGCTGCATCTGCACAATTATTTCCTTGTTTCCCTAATTTTACTGGAACTATTGTAAATGAAAATGGAGAAATAAAACATTCCAAGAAATGTTATGATGATATTTGGCGCGATTATGCTATATATAACGACGGGGTAAAAGATATATCATGTAACGGTGATATAGTAGAAAGAATTGACGCTAATTTACCTTCATCAAGAACATTTACATTATGGGATAAAACATTCATACCTAGTGTTGAAACGGCTGTTCAAAAAATACCAGAACGTATGGTACAAAGCAAGCAATACGCCGCAAATTATAAACCAGCAAAAGAGGTCGAACCTGTAAAAAATACTGCAAAATGGTATCTACAATGGATGTTTTCAGCTTTACAAAATAGTAAAGCATGCACGAGTAACAGGAACCCAGAATTGAATGATTGTGATGATAAATATAGAAGTCGAGAATATAATTTTTTTAGACCAAAAACGTGTATAGATAACATAATTTATGACATTTCACCACACAGGAGTCATGAAGAAGAAAGCTTTCATAACAAAATCATAAAAACAGATCCTCTATACATACCGGGAAATGATTTAACATATAAATATTATTGGGCTGTTTATAACGACCCAATATGGAAAGAAGGTATTCATTTTGATTGGTCAAATGATGAATATAAAAGAAGATTGCTCGAAAAATGGGAAGAAGTTGGAAAAACAGAGGCTTGTAAAACAAAAGGAAATGTTAATGAAGATTATGATAAAATATTGGTCGCTGTTAAGTATTTATCGGGAACAGAGCAAAAAAATATGGACATTATTGAAGAGTTGAATGCAAAATTTTGGCAAGATGATGATGGTGGAACGAGCAAGTCTTGGGTTAAAATGTGTTGGGAAGATTTTAGACTAGAATTAAAAACCGTATGGGGTAATGACGATCCTTCATTTATAAACAAAAAGGGACAAATAAATTTAACTAACTATCCTAAAATTATTAATTTAATTATGGATGATTCAAAGTTTTATCATAGAGTTTTAAGTTATAAAGATGAAAATACAGGGTTTAATGTACCAGTTGAATTAACAAGTACAGGCGGACCAACATATATTACAAAGCGAGACTATAAACATAAATATTTTCCATTTTGGAGATTATGGAAAGGTAAAACAAAATACTATATTAAAAGTGAATATATGTTTCACGTACAGGGTAAAGAAAAGAAACAAAGAACATTGGACGAAACAAATAGAAATAAAAAAAACACATATGCTGAAGATAAATACAAATTATCACTTTCTCCCGAAGAACTGGCTGAATACAATAAATCGAAATAATATTTAAAATATTTAAAAATTAAAAAAAAGACAATAACATATCTATTAAATGGGTAATACTTCAACATATTTAAAGAAGGTTAACTTTGAAGATATTCAAGAGTGTATTAAAAATAAACAAAAATATTTATTAATTAATACTTTAAAAAAAACCGAACAAAAATGTCTTATACAAAACACGACTTCGATAGAAAATGAGGAAAAGATTATTAATGAATGTTTAAAAAAACAAAAAAATGTTAAAATTATTATTTATGACAAAAATTCAAATGAAACTACGCTTTTTAAAAAATATGAACAATTATCTAATTTAGGTTTTCCAAATGTTTATATTTATCCGGGTGGTTTATTTGAATGGTTATGTTTACAAGATATTTATGGTTATGAAGAATTTCCAACATCCACTAAAGAAATGGATATTTTGAAATTTAAATCACAATCAGCATTTAATGGTATTTTATTAATAGGCAATTAATAAGTTATTAATTTATATATTTTTTCATTATTAATATTAAATGAAAAAATATACTTTCACTGGAAATCATAAAAAAAATAATATCCATGAAAAATACTATACATCTCAAGAATTTATTAATAAAAATATTATAAATATATTCAAAAACTTTAAAGAAAATAATAATTTATCAGGATTACATTTCATCGATACATCGGCTGGCGATAATCGTTTAGTTAAAATATTAATGGAAAATAAATTAATAGAATCATATAAATCTTTTGATATTTCTTTTTCAAATTCTTTTGGTGAAATAGAATTAAAAAATTGGATTGGAGAGAATTATAGTACTTTAAAAAAGTATGACAAAGACAATTCTTTAATTGGGTTCAATCCACCATACGGATATAACAATAAAACAGCAAAGAAATTTATTCAAAAAGCGTGGGAAGAAGAAAATAAATATTGTATATGGTTGGTTCCAAATAGTGTAAAACCATATTTATTGGAAAGATACAAAGAATTACATGCATCTAGTTATACAAATATTGCTTTTATTGATACTAGCGTTGTTAATAATAAAACGATAAAACAATCAGTAATGTTATTTATTGGTGAAAGACGAAGTAAAATTCTCTCCAAAATAAAAAAACGAAAGTCAATTCCAAAACATAATTTTACAATTGAAAGAAAACATTATAAGGGAATTGCTGATAATGTTTCACTTATTATTAAAAAAACTGGAAATCCTGTGCTCTTTCCTTTGTTTTATAAAAAAGGAAATTTTTGGACACAGTATTATAAACGGGAAAAGGTGACAGATAAAGCTGAAATTGTTGAAAAAGATGGAAAAAAATATATGCGCGGGATAAGCAAAAATAAAAACGGTTGGAAAGTCTTTGATTATGCAATTGAAAGTAATGTGTATTTTAGAATTTCTAATATAGAAAATATCATAGATATCGAAAAGTTGGTAGAAAAGTTGGTGGAAATTGGAAATAGCGATGAGTTTTTTAAACATTCGAATAAATATAAACCCGCCTCGATAACACAAGGTTGGTTTATTGATTATTTGAATAATCTTTTAGATATACTTTTGGAAAAAGTATAGCAAAAAGTATTAAAAAAGTTTAAATTGATAATTTTTTGAGCGTATATTAATATTATTAAAAAAAACTAAATAAATTATATTAATAATGGATTTATCACAAAAAAAATTAACTAAAGAAGAATGGGAAGCGTTGGAAGTACCCGTTGACAAAGGAGAATATAGAATTTTGAAGTTAATTAAAGATGGATGGGAAAATCCAGATATTACTATGAATGATGCAAACACTTTATTGAAGATGATGAGAATAACAGATAATATCGAGATGTTTCATGGATATTTTTATACAAAATATTTCAAGGAAATTGTTCAAAAGTTGGTAAAAAAATATTCTTTGAATTTTGATACAAAAGAAAAAAAATCAAAGAAAAAAATTAAGAAAAAAGACATGATTCGTATGCAAAATTTCGATAAAAAGGTAGACGATTTGGATAAAACAGAAATTTATGAATATTTATTATTGAAAATGGCGAGAAAATACTTTGGTTCAAAGGATAACAAAATATATTATTACTATATTATTAGTCAATTAATAAGGAATTCTATTAATAATATTAATAGTTATGTGAATGACTTCATGAATTTTATTTTGGAAGAAAATAAATCGAAAATAAGAATGAATGATATTATAAAAAAATCTCAAGAATACGTTGAAAAAAATAGGTTCTTATTGAAATATGCAGATATTACATTATACCCACATCAAAAAGATGTTATTAAAAACTTCAAAAATAAAACAAATAAAATGGTTCTTTATCAAGCTCCAACGGGTACAGGAAAAACATTAACACCCATTGCATTATCACAGGGTAAAAAACTTATTTTCGTTTGCGCTGCGAAACATATCGGGTTACAATTGGCGAAATCATGTATTTCAATGGAAATTCCAATTGCAGTGGCTTTTGGTTGTACAGACCCTGGTGATATTAGATTGCATTATTATGCTGCAAAAGATTTCACAAAAAATTACAAAACAGGAAGTATTTTTAGAGTGGACAATAGTGTTGGTGATAAGGTTCAAGTTATTATTAGCGATATCCAATCATATTTACCATCAATGAATTACATGTTAGCTTTTAATAAAGAGGAAGATTTGGTTTGGTATTGGGATGAACCGACGATAACATTGGATTATGAAGAGCATCCGTTTCATGATATTTTACAAAGAAATTGGAATCAAAATGTTATTCCAAATGTAGTATTATCATCAGCAACCTTACCAAACATGGAAGATATTACAGAAATGTTGCAGAGTTATAGATATAAGTTTAAAGATAGTAGTATTGTTGAAATTTTGAGTTATGAATGTAAAAAATCAATTCCAATTATTTCAGTAGAAGGCTATAAAATGCTGCCACATTATATGTTTGAAGATTATGATGTTATAAAGGATAGTTTGAGACATTTGGAGAAAAATAAAACTATTTTGAGACATTTTGACGTAGATGAAATATCAAAATTTGTGATGTATATTAATAAAAATAAATTAGTACCTGATAAATATTTAATTAAAGAATATTTTCAAGAAATTGGAGATATTAATATTATAAATATTAAAATGTATTATTTGTTATTGTTGAAAAAATGTAAAAAGAAATGGAAAGAAATTTATGATTATTTTCAAATAAAAAGGAAAAAAACATACGAATCTACTATTAAAATTACAACATCAGATGCCAATACATTGACAGATGGACCAACTATATTCTTAACGAATGATGTGAAGAAGTTAGCAGGGGTTTATTTAAAAGCATCTCAAATATCAAGTAAAGAGATTGAGAATATTATGCAAGTTATCAACAAAAATGAAAAATGGAAGACAGATTTGGAAAAGGTAGAAGATGGTGAAAGACAACGGCAAGAAAAGAAAAGCGAAACTCTTCGTGATAAAAATTTAAAAATGGACACGAAAGAGTATCAAATTTTAGAAAAATATAAAAAACAAGTTGAAATTATTAGAAATAAAATTCAATCGGTTGAATTAAAAAAAACATTTGTCCCAAATACAAAACAACATATTAGAAAATGGACTGAAAAAGAAGATTTAACAAATGAATTTACATGTAGAATAGGTGAAGAAATAGTTGAAGAAATTATGTTATTAAATGTTGCAAATGCTTGGAAAATTCTATTATTAATGGGAATTGGTTGTTTTATTAGAGAAGATAAAGGAGAAGAAAGTAAAGACCAAATTAAATATATGGAAATTATGAAAAAATTAGCAGAAGAACAAAAATTATATTTAATTATCGCATCGAGTGATTATATTTACGGAACTAATTATCAGTTTTGTCACGGATATTTGAGTAAAGATTTGGCAAACATGACACAGGAAAAAACAATTCAGGCATTTGGCCGCATCGGTAGAAAAAACAATCAAATGGATTATACATTACGAATTAGAGATAACACGCTTAT
>Ga0209302_10001347_pt1 | contig 14287 bp, 17 predicted proteins | sample ArcOceMetagenome_2_FD_187445 | JGI IMG/M metagenome (GOLD analysis project Ga0209302, IMG submission 187445) | Marine eukaryotic phytoplankton communities from Arctic Ocean - Arctic Ocean ARC135M Metagenome (SPAdes) (version 2) | ecosystem: Environmental > Aquatic > Marine > Oceanic | place... | reverse complement strand
AACATCATGCTTCGCTTAATATCTTCTGGCGTAATACAATTTCTCTTACAATGTTTAATGTATAATGAACTATGTTTTAATGAATTTTCCGAAAAGTGTACTAAAATAGAAGTTAAATCTTTAACTTTTTCTTCATCTTCCCCATTATCAATATTGTCGAATCCGGATTTCATAAATGTGTAATCTGTCATATTTAAATATATTTATTATGATATATTTAAATAATTTTATATTATAATGAAGCAGTTACAATCTATAATAATAACAGGGAGGGCGTGGTCAAAAATGAAAAATATTATAAAAAATAGGGATAAAAGCTTTATATTGTCAGCAACTTCTGGTGGTTGCAATGGATTTAATTACGATTTAAGATTAATTAATAAAATAAAGTTTGATAGTTTTTTTAACAGAAAAATCGCTCCTATGGTGATAGAAAAAAACAATATAAAATTGTTAGTTGACCCAATGGCAGAAATGATATTATTAGGTACAAAAATAGATTATATTAATGAAGATTATGTAAATGATATTTTTGAAAATAAGTTTATTTTCATACCGGATAAAAATAATACAACTTCGTGTGGATGCGGTATATCTTTTACACCAATGTAGTTTTCAAAAACTTTTTCATATAAAATTGATTATAATTTTATATGAAATTATATAAATATAATACCCCACAACTATAAAAGATGTCGACTAAATATGTTAGACTTTTTGATTTTAGAATTTATAATGAAGATTTGAGTGAAGAATCAGGTTCAGACGAAGAAGAAAAAAAAAGTTTTGGTGATAAGAAAGAGACGGTTATACAGATGTTTGGAATGAATGAAGAAGGAGAAACATTTGCTATAAACGTTATGAATTTTAAGCCATTCTTTTATGTAAAAGCGCCGCAATATTGGGATTTGAGAAACTTAAAAGATTTCAAAGAGAGGGTAAAAAAAGAAATAGGTCCGTATTATTCTAATTCGGTAAGTAATTTTAAATATAATAATAAAAAAAAATTATACGGATTTGACAATAATAAAACGTATAATTTCATAAAAATTACGTTTAACAATACATCTGCTTATAATAAAGTAAAGGGGTTATGGTATACAAAAGATGAAGATTTCAGAAAAAGAAGTTTAATAAAGAATGGTTTTATGAAGACGGTATTGTATGAGGCAAAATTACCACCTTTATTACGTTTCTTTCACATTAATGATATTTCTCCATCTGGATGGATTTCATTTAAAGAAAGAGATATTGATTCTGAAAGCAGTGAAACCTGTTGTGATTATGAGTATTGGATTGATTATGAGTATATAGTTTCTGAAAAAACGAAGGAAGACGCGATTCCTTTGAAAATATGTAGTTTTGATATTGAAGCTTCATCGAGTCACGGTGATTTTCCATTGGCAAAAAAGACATATTTAAAATTGTGTAGACAAATGGTAAATTATTGGACAACGCATAAAAAAACATTAAGAAACAAGACCATGGAAGAAAAAGAAATAATTTTTACAGATTTGATTTATACTGCGTTTGATTATGGTAACGTGGATGGGATTGATAAAATATATTTAAAAAAAGACAGAGAAAAAGGATGTGTTATAATTCCAAAACAGAGTTTATTGAAATATTTAATTTCGAGAATGTTAAAAAACAATTTGTGGTATTATTTAAAAAAAATGAAGGAAGATAGAGAGGAAGAGGAGACCATAGAAGAAACTCAACGTAGAGAAGAAGAATTGATGGATTTAGAGGAAGATGTTTTCACGAAGAAGAAAAAAAAGAAACGAATTTATTTTAAAAATAAAGAATTTTATAAAAATGATATTTTGTATTTATTAAATAGTAAAGAAGAACCAACCTTAATTGCGGATATGTTGGAATTGATGTTCAAAAAGGAGAACTTTCCGAAGGTTGAAGGTGATACGGTTACATTTATCGGTTCTACTTTTATGAGGTTGGGAGAGAAGGACCAATATTTAAATAATATGATTGTTTTAAATAGTTGTTCAAGCTGTCCAGATGTTCCAAATTGCGAGATAGAAACATATGATAATGAAAGAGATGTTTTATTAGCGTGGACAAAGATGATACAGAAAGAGGACCCTGATATTGTTATAGGTTATAATATTTTTGGGTTTGATTATAAGTTTATGATTGAGAGAGCTGAAGAATTGAGATGTAAAAGAGATTTTCTGAAATTAGGGAGGTTGGTAGGGGAGCAATCTCGTGTTATTGATTCGTCCATTAAGATTGCAAGTGGAACACATGATTTAAAATATATTAAAATGGAAGGTAGGGTACAGATTGATTTATACAATCATTTTAGAAGAGAAATTAATTTACCTTCATATAAGTTAGATAATGTAGCGTCGCATTTTATAGGAGATATTATTAAAGATATTGGGATTGTAGATAAAAAAACATTAATAAAAAGTAAAAATTTGATGGGGTTGAAAAACGGACATTATATATGTTTTGAAATATTAGGACATTCTACAGATAAATATAAAGAGGGGAAAAAGTTTATAGTAGAACATCTAACTTCGGATAGTTTTATTATAAACAATGAGGAAATAGCGAAAGATTTGAAAGACAAAAAATGTAGATGGTGTTTAGCAAAGGATGATGTAACACCACAAGATATTTTTAGATTAACAAACGAAGGACCTGATGAAAGGGCTATAATTGCAAAATATTGTTTTCAGGATTGCAATCTGGTTCATAATTTGATGATGAAGAATGATATATTTACAGGTATGTCTGAAATTGCAAATATTTGTTATGTTCCGGTTGAGTTTATTGTTATGCGTGGTCAGGGTATAAAACTGTTATCTTTCATTGCAAAAAAATGTTCTGAAAAAAATACACTAATGCCTGTTTTGGATGTAGAAAAGGGTGATAGTAGTTATGAAGGGGCAATTTGTTTAAAACCGTATTGTGGTTTATACATTGACAATCCGGTAGCGGTTGTAGATTACGCTTCACTATATCCTAGTTCCATGATTAGTGAAAACATTTCGCATGATAGTAAGGTATGGACTAAAGAATATGATTTAAAAGGAAATATTGTTACTGATAATATTGGCAATGAGATGATTTGGGGAGAAAGAGATGAGGAAGGTAAATTTAAATATGATGATTTGGAAGGCTATGAATATGTTGATATTACGTATGATAGGTATATATGGCGTAATAAAGGAACTGGTAAAGCTCGAGAAAAAGTAAAAGTTGGTACTAAAACGTGTAGGTTTGCGCAATTTCCTAGTGGGAAAAAGGCAATTATGCCTTCTGTTTTACATGAGTTATTAGCAGGAAGGAAAGCTACACGAAAATTTATTAAATATAAAACGGTTAGTTTAAAAAACGGTAAAGAATATGATGGATTATATAGTTTAAAAAATGGAAAGTGTACGGTTGTTGGTGAAAAAGAAATGTGGAATTTTGAAGAAGAAGAGGTGTTAAGTGTGAAAGATACATATAATGATTTTATGAAGAATGTGTTTGATAAGAGACAACAGGGTTTAAAGGTTACTGCGAATTCATTATATGGTCAAACGGGTGCTAGAACGAGTAGTTTTTACGAGATGGATATTGCAGCATCTACTACAGCAACCGGTAGAAAACTATTGATTTATGGAAAAAAAATAATTGAAGGAATATATGGAAATAAAATATGTGATACTACATATGGTAAAATCAGGTGCAGGTCCAAGGTGGTTTATGGAGACACCGATTCCTGTTTTATGACCTTTAATGCAGAGGAATTGGATGGAAAAAAGATAACTGGGAAGAAGGCGTTGGATATAACAATTCAGTTGGCGATAGAATGTGGGGAATTAGCTAGTAAATTTTTAAAACCACCTCATGATTTGGAGTATGAAAAGACGTTTGACCCGTTTTTGTTGTTATCGAAGAAGAGATATGTTGGGATGTTGTATGAGCATGATATAAATAAATGTAAAAGAAAGTCAATGGGTATTGTTTTGAAAAGAAGAGACAATGCACCCGTAGTGAAAGATGTATATGGTGGTATTATAGATATTATTATGAAAGAGCAAAACATTGAAAAAGCAGTTTTGTTTTTAAAAACATTTTTAAAAGATATTATAGATGAGAAGATTCCATTGGATAAACTAATTATTACGAAATCCCTACGAGAATTTTATAAGTGTCCTGAAAGTATAGCTCACAAGGTCTTGGCTGATAGAATGGGTAAGAGAGACCCCGGAAATAAACCGTCAACGGGGAGTAGAATACCTTATATCTTTATTAAAACAAAAAGTAAGGTTAAGTTACAGGGAGATAGGATAGAAAATCCAGATTATATAAAAGAGCATGGATTAAAACCTGATTATAAAATTTATATAACTAACCAGATTATGAAACCAGTTATGCAAATATTTGCATTGGTTTTGGAGAATTTGAAAGTATTTAAAACAAGAAGGCGTGGTTTTGATAGGAAAATAAGGTCATTGGAAAGAAAATGGAAAAATGATGATAAAAAATGCGTGGAAAATATAATGAAGGTTAGAAATAAACATGTAAAGGAATTATTATTCGATGATATCTTGCGTGTTTATACTAACAAGCAAAATGGACAACAAACAATTACTAGTTTATTTGGAATATAAAAATTAATAAAAATTAATAAAAATTAATATATTAATTTTTATTAAACATAAATATATTTAATCTCATATTTATCATAAAATGTAAGATTATTAACTATTTTTTTTACTCTTGGTATATGTGTTTTTGAAGAAATAATTGAGAATTCAGATATTTTTTCTTTGAAAATAATTTTTGCAAGAAAGAAAATATTTTCTTTTGTGGTGATAGATTTACTTTCTTTCAATATTTTTTTTTCTGGAATACCTTTATTAATTAAGTATTTTTTCATAACATATGATTCGGTATGTTTTTCGTTTGAGGTGTTTCCACCACAAACAATAATTATATCATTTTTTTTGTATTTTTGTATTCCTTTATCTAATCTAGATTTTAAAATATTGGAAATTTTCGAGTTTTTTTTTAATTTATTGCCAAGTATAACAAAAACATTATTCATAATATTTATATATAATATTCATATATAAATATTCATATATAATATTCATATTTTTTAATCTACGTTATCACCTTCATATAATTCATCGTCATTTAATGTATCAGTAGTTGTGTCGGTAGTTGTGTCAGTAGTTGAGTCAGTAGTTGTGTCGGTAGTTGAGTCGGTGGTTGTGTCAGTAGTTGTGTCTGCAGTTGTGGTGTTATTATTGAAAGATGGATTTAATATGGTTTGTTCGGTGTTATTAAATGGATTGAAAAGGTTTGTATTATTATAATTTGTTTCTGGAAATGTAGTTGAATTATTGAATAAATTTGGGATATTAAATATTAGTTCGCTAGTTAAAAAATTATTTGAAATATCTGAATTATTTAAAGTGTTTGATAAGTCTGAAAAAACGTTCATTACGTTACTTGCAATTTCATTTGATAAATTATATATATTTTGACTAATATCATTCAATGTTTGATTGTTATTTATAATATTTGTTATTCTATCAACTTCAACCGGATTAACAGATTGAGTACTTTCTAAATCTATATTGGAGGGTTGTTCTTGAGTATTTTGTGTATTTTGAGTATTTTGAGTATTTTGAGTATTTTGAGTATTTTGTGTATTTGATAGATTATGTCTACAGATAGGACATCTTGTATCGAATTGAAACCAATTCAATAACGAGGTTCTTGTAAATATATGACCACAATGGTTTATTCTCGAGACGTTTGTATTATTATTAAAATTCTCTCTAGTTATCGGACACATTTGATTATCTGATAAGTCATAAATGTTTCTAATATTTATCCATGTATTTGATAATGTTTCACTATTAAAATTTTCTTCTGTTAGAGGTCTTTGCGGGTATGTATCATATAGAGAGTTATTTAACGTATCTTGAAAATTACGAGTATCGAAAGTTGTATTAAAAAAGAAAGGTGTGTTAAAAGAACGACGATGTCTGGACCTTCTTACGTTTCTCCTTCCTCCAGGGTTTCTAGGATGAGCAGAATTAAAAAAAGTACTGCTGGGGAATGTTTCGGTACTAGCGTTTGCATTTCTTGAGATATCTAAATTTCCATGAGGTCTTAAAATATTTGTGTTGGTTAATGGTGTTGGTGGTCTAGCAGGTGGTCTCGCAGGTGGTCTCGACTGTGGTCTTGGTGGTGGTTGACGATATGTGGTTGGGTGATTTTGAAAGTTTATGGGTCTAGGAAAGGAAAAATTAGTGAAAGGGCTATTTGAAAAATTCCTTGGAGGTATGTTTCTATTTTCTCTTCGTTGGAATGATAATGAATTATTTATTCCAACTATAATATTATTATTTAAATCTAAAAATGATTGCATCATATTTAGATGTTGTCTATATAAACTTAAATATTCTCTAGAAGTAACCTCATTATTCATTTCTATTATAAATTTATAATTTCTTTTTAATTAAGAATAAGTTAAATATATTTAAAAAATAATTACGAAAAATATATATTATGATGTCTAGTTTAGAAAAATCCTATGAATATAATGGAAAAGGGTTGACCGGATTGGGTAATTTAGGGAATACTTGTTTTATAAATTCAACAATACAATGTTTATCGCATACATATGAGTTGAATAATTTTTTAAACAACGGAACATACAAAAAACGTATTAATAAGATTCCTGAAAGTTTGTTATTATTAGAATGGGATAAATTGCGACAGTTGATGTGGAGTGAGAATTGTGTTATAAAACCAGCAGGGTTTATCAGCGCGGTACAAAAAGTAGCAAGTATTAAAGACATTGATATTTTTACGGGCTATGCGCAAAATGATTTAACAGAATTTTTGACATTTTTATTAATGTCATTTCACGAGTCAATAAAAAGGGAGGTTGAAATGAATATAAAAGGAAATATTGAAAACAGCGTTGATAAATTAGCTATTAATTGTTATAAGATGATGAAAAATATGTATAGTAAGGAATATTCGGAGTTTTTAAATATGTTTTATGGTATACATGTTTCAAAAATAGTTTCGAAGGAGAGTGAATATGAAAGTTCAAGTCCAGAACCATTTTTTATGTTAAACTTGCCAATTGGAGAAGAAAAATCATTAGAAGAAAGTATAAGATTGTATACGAGGGTTGAAGAGTTGGAAGATAAGATTATAAATGAAAAAACCAATAAAAAAGAGTTAGCAACAAAACAAATAGTATTTTGGAATTTACCTAATATTTTGATAATAACATTGAAAAGATTTAACAATAATAATGAAAAGAATAATGGTATGGTTGATTTTCCAATAGAAAATTTGGATTTGTCGGAATATGTAGTGGGTTATAATAAAAATTCTTATAAATATGATTTGTTTGGAATATGTAATCATAGTGGTGGTGTTTCAGGTGGTCATTATACATCTTTTGTAAAAAATGCGAATGGGTCTTGGTATCATTTTAATGATACTAGTGTAAATAAATTAAAGGAGTCGAGTTTAAAAACAAATATGGCATATTGCTTTTTTTATCGTAAAAAAATATTACAATAATTTATAGATGAGTTTAGAAGTTTCTCCTACTACAGGATTTACATATTTATTTGATAATGTGAATGATAAATTATATGAAAAATCTAAAAATCCTATAATTTTTGCGGTGTTGGTTTCTATAATAATAATTTATGTACTTATTTTTAATTATTTAGGTATTTCGCATACTACATCAAAAGCAATGGCGAATGGTCCCGGTGTAAAAGTAATTGAATTGATATTATGGGGTTTGTTTTTATTTTTGATATTCGTGAATGCGTTACAATACTTTTTTGAAGTTGATTTTAGAACATCTATAAAGAATATGTTTGGAGACAATCCTCAAATAGATATAGATGTTTTACCAAATAAAAGTTTTGAAAATAATATGCAAAAAAACGAGGTGTTTCATATAGGAGATAATATTTATACATACGACGAAGCTAAAGTATTATGCAATGCACACGACGGAGAGTTGGCAACATATAACCAGATAGAAAAGGCATATAATAACGGTGCGGAATGGTGTAGTTATGGATGGTCTAAAGAACAAATGGCATTGTATCCTACCCAAAAGAGTACTTATGAAAGGTTAAAGGGTGACCCAAGTAGTAAAAATAATTGCGGAAGACCCGGTATAAACGGCGGTTATATAAAAAATCCTAACGCTAAATTTGGTGTAAATTGTTTTGCAAAAAAAGATAAACCTAGTGATTTAGAAAGAGATTTAATGAAAATTCAACCAAATATTCCAATGACAAAAGAAAATAAAAAATTAGATTTTTATAAAAGAAACATCAATAAAATAGTTAAAAAACCATTTAATTCTGATAGATGGAGTAGTTTTTAATTTAAAAATATTTTTATAAAAAATATTTTTAAATTATTAAAAATTATTAAAAATTATTAAAAGAATGAAGTTTTGTTTTTTTTTGTTTTTTTTTGTTTTTTTTTGTTTTTTTTTAGTCTTTCTCGTTGTTTCTTCGTCTTTTTCTTTTTAATGGTTGGATTTGCACGTAAATTTATTAACTTTTTAAATAAATCACCGGGTACACATTCGGTCTTCTTTTTTTTGAGTTTTGGTTTTTTAGAATTTGTTTCATTTATGAAATCATCTAAAACATTTTTTTTATTATTTATTAAAAATAAAGATAAAGGTATACCTAAATTTTTACGTAAAAAAGTTTTCTTTCCACCACCTACCTTAAATTTTTCATTTATGACAGTACTATTTAATTCCATACCCAAACTGTTTACTTTATCATCTTTAATATAACATATATATTCATCTAATTTCATTTATATATTACATCTATCTTATTTTAAATATTTATTTATTTATTGTTTTTCTAAAATTTCAATTATTTTTTCAGGTTCGTCATATATTAATTCATAATTATAAGTTTTATTTATGTTATTATAAATAATGTCATAAAGTCTTTCATAATTTATACTATTTCTATCGTTTTTAAAAATATTAATATAATTATAACGATTTGTATATTTAATTTTTAAATATTCAATAGAATTTCTCATATCCATATTAAAATTATATTCATGGTTTACTTGAATCATATCAAAAATTTTTTTATTATTAAATATTTCTTCTTTTGTATAATTATCTTTTAAATATTGTAAAATATTAATATTGTCATTAATTTCTTGCATTTATCTTGATTCTGTATATATATATTCTGCAATTTCGTTTTTAAACTGGTTTTCATTATTTATTTTGTAACCACTTACTTCTAATAAATCATTTATTTCATTTATAAATTCAGAAACGACATCTCTGTTAAATAAATCATCATCTACTTCTTTATTTAACCATTCTTGAAACCTATCATTCTTCTGCTTTTTATACAAATTTCTTAAATTATTAGATAAATTTGTATTCATAATAATAATAATATTTCTCATACTTTAAATTAATTTAAAATAAACATTAAAAGGTTTAATTATATGTTCGTTTAATGATATAAGAAATTTTTTCTTCCCTTTTAGATTTAACATAATTAATAATATTATTTACTTTATCTTCATCGCCTAAACAATCATTTAAACATTCTTGAAGAAATCTAAAAGTTAATGGTGATTTTTGTTTAAATTGTTGAAATTTTAAAATACCGTCGGAGATTTGTATTGTTGCCGTATCCAAATTATTTTGTTCTGCGTGATTATATAAATTACTAGTCAAATTACTTTTTCTTTCTCTCATTTCTTTAGATTTATTCCGCATTTCAGACAATTGGTTGTCTAATAAAACCCATTGTTTAATATTTTCATGGAAATCACTCATTTTAATATAATAATATTAAATAATTTATTTTTAAATATTATTGTAATATGTTATAAGAATTACTTTCGTCTTTTTTTTCTTCCTATTATTTTCATAGTAAGTTTTTTTATTCTTTTTCTTTTTTTTCTTATTTTTCTAGCTGTTTTTTTACCTTTATATTTTTGATTTGTTCCTAATAAAAAAAGAGGAACAATCGCAGCTTTTAATGTAGCAGCAAAACTTCCACCAGTTAAGTTTCTACTTTTATTTTTTCTTCTTTTTCTTTTTTTTCTTATTTTTCTACTTACGTTTTTTCTTCTTTTATTTTTTCTCTTTTTACTTCTTTTTCTCATTTAATATATATTGATATTATTTATTTTTTATAATTTTTAATAAAGTTTTACTACGCACTAAAATTAAAAATATACCTAAAATTAATAAAAAACTTATTATTACAAAAATAAGAGAAAGATAAATATACGGATATATTTCTTTTAAAATCATATCAATCACGGGTTTCATTATTTCCTTTATTTCTTCCTTTACATCTTCCCTTTTAAAAATATTTAAACATTCATTTAATAATTTTTCTTTTATATTCATTAAATAATAACAATAAATAAAATTAATTAATTATACGTAAATTCGTTAATTATATGGTAAATTTTTCTTTGTTATTTTTAATGACACATATATACCAATATACCGAAAATTTAGATTTGAATTCGATAATATTATATACTCCGAAAGCTGTACAGGGTGGTGGTTATTATGCTAAAATAAAGATGAACAATGATGATTTGTATATTCAAACCCCTAAAATATTTACAAAAAATGGTATTACGCAAACAGAAAAAAAAACATATTGCGATTTGTTATTTGAAAGAGACCACCATGATTTTATTAATTTTTTTTCAAAAATAGAAAAGAGAATTATAGAAATTATTTGTATTAAAGGTGGTTTATGGTTTACTGAAGAACCTACAAAAGAAGATATAGAAGATAGATGGAATACAAGCATTAGACAATATAAAACACATAAAAATTTAATTAGAACAAACATTGAAAAAAATATAAAAGGATTTATATTGAAATTATGGGATGATAATGATGATATAATAACAACGAAAGATATAAATTCAGTAGATGAAATCATAGCTATTTTTCAAGTAAATGGTTTGAAATTTAGCAGTACTTCATTTCAGTTAGATATATCATTAAAACAAATAATGAAATTTAATAAAAAGGAAATATTTAGTAAATGTTTAATAAAAATTAATAATAATGTCGATAAAACAATGAAAGATATATATTCTAATTTAAGTAATTTTTCAAGTGAAAATCAAGGAATAATTAAAAATGATGATTTAGAAAAAATAAATAATGACAGTGAAGAAAGCTCTGACGAAGAAATCACTGACGAAGAAAGCTCTGACGAAGAAAGCTCTGACGAAGAAAGGATTGATGAAGAAAACGCTTATGAAGAACCCCATGATGAAGACAAAGATGAAAAAGATGAAAAAGATGAAAAAGATGAAAAAGATGAAAAAGATGAAAAAGATGAAAAATATGAAAAAAATGAAAAAGATGAAAAAAATGAAAAAGATGAAAAAAATGAAAAAGACAATGATAATGAAAAAAATGGAAATAATGATAAGAATTTAGAAAATAATTTGAATGATAAGCATTTAGAAAATAATTTGAATGATAATTTAGAAAATAATTTATTAAAAGAGGTTACTTTAGAAATTTCTGAAAATACACCCAATATGGAATTAAAAAATCCAAAAGAAGTTTATTTAGATATTTATAAAAAAGCCTTAACAAAAGCAAGAATTGCAAAAAAAAGAGCAATTCAGTCATATTTAAAAGCAAATAATATAAAAAAATTATATTTATTAGAAGATATAGAAAGTTCTGACGGTGAAGATTTAGATAATTTTAGTGATTAATAATATAATTTTAGTGATTAATAATATAATTTTAGTAATTAATAATATAATTTTTAATAAAATTATTTTGTTAATAGAATTTATAATGAAAAGAAAAAATAATATTTTAAAGAACTTTAAATCACATCAGGTATTAATTTTAGTTGCCATAGTTGTTGGTGGATATTTCTTATACACTTATTCAAAATCTAAAGCTGGTAGTTTAGACTCGTATTCTGAAATGAATACTGCAGGTCATTCTTCTGAACAAAATAACTACCAACCTGCTGGTCCAGAGGGAACTAATTCTGAAAATGCTGCCGCATCGGGAATGAATACCAATATGCAGGGATTACCTCCTAGTTGTGTTAAACAAAATGTGACAGACCCAAGAGAATTATTACCGAAGGATGCTAATAGCGAGTTCTCTCAATTAAATCCACAGGGTTCTGGTGATTTGCAAAATGTTTCTTTACTAACGGCGGGAACCCTTCAGGGTATTAACACTGTAGGAACTTCGTTAAGGAATGCTAACTTACAATTAAGAAGCGAACCAGCCAATCCTCGAATGAATATTGGTCCATGGAATAACAGTACAATAACAGCGGATTCCAATAGAAAGGATTTAGAAATAGGGTCTCAATAAATTAAAAATATAATAAAATTAAAATAAAAAAAAATATAATATTTAATATTATATTTTTATATATGAAACGAGATATATTTGCATACATACTAATAGGATTTGTCTTGTTAATTATATTTAGAATTTATCGAGAATCAGATCTATTTCAGTTGAAATGTATTATTTCAACTGTAGATGGTAAAGAATACTGCGTTCGAGAAAGGGCGAAGTTGCAATTGGTAGCTGATTTATTAGCAGAAACAACTCAAAAAATGAGTAAATTGGTAAAATATTTAGGAGAGAAATACCCAGACAGAGATAATGTGAAACGTCTAGTAAAAAATTTTAATCCTAGAAAAGTAAATGAAATATTACCAACTAGCAAATATACAGCATACTCTGAAAACAAGGGAGAAAAATTAGCTTTTTGCGCAACAACTACAAAAAAAGGTAATAAATTAATTGATAAAAATACTTTAATGTTTGTAGCACTTCACGAATTATCACATATAGCAACAAAAAGCGTTGGTCATACAACTGAATTTTGGGAAAATTTTAAATACTTAATACAAAACGCAGAGAAAATACATATTTATAAACCAATTAATTATAAAGAAAATCCAAAAAAATATTGCGGTATGACCATTACCGATAGTCCTTATTATGATTTATAATTTTTAATAAAATGAAAACATTTTATTAAAATAAAAAATTTTTATCTAGCGTTTACGCTTGCGTTTGCGTTTGCGTTTGCGTTTGGCAGTTTTCTTTGCAGTCTTGCGTTTGCGTTTGCGTTTGGCAGTTTTCTTTGCAGTCTTGCGTTTACGACTTCGTCTACGACGGCGTCCTCCAATCAAATTTTCCATTAATCCCATTATATATAATATCACTATATTTTTTTTTTAATCCGTAAATATTTTAACGCGTATTCCTAAATTTATTATAAATTTCAAATCTGTAAAATATATCATTTGATATTTTATATGGTGATTTTTCCAAACATTTAAAATCATTTGGAATTTTTGGAAAAAATGTATCACAATTATATTTTTTATTAATAAATGTAACATATATATTTTCTAAATCATTCAAATTTATAAAAGAATTATAAATTTGTTCGCCACCTATAATCCATGTTGTATAATTATTTTTTTTAACATATTTTATTAAATCATCTTTATTATTAAATAGTAAAGTATTCTTTGGCAAATCTTCTTTTTTTAAAGAATTACTTAAAATAATGTTAGTTCTTTTAGGTAGTGGTTTTTTAGGTAAACTTAACCAAGTATTCTTTCCCATAACAATACAATCATTTTTATTGGATGTAGTTAAATCTTTAAAATATTTTAATTCATTCTTAATATTCCATGGTAAAGTATTTCCTATACCAATACCTCTATTTCTACAAAATGCTACTATCATATTCATTTTGTTTATAATTAAATAATTTTAGATATATTTATATATATGTCAAAAATATTTAATTTAATATTATGGGATGGTGATAAAATAAATCATATATATTTATTCATCGGCGATTCAAATAAAGATATAAAAGAATTAATATCGACAGAATTATGGAATATAATTAATATAAATAATATTGATTATTCTGTAATTAAAGAATATATATATAACGATGATTCTATAATTAGGATTAAAGAAAAATTAGTTAAATGGTCTAATATTAATGCTACTATTCCCGAAATATATTTATTTTCTTTGTTTGAAGAAAAAGTAAATCCAAAAACTATATTTAATCAATTAATCCAGGATAATTTTTTAGAATTGGACAATAATAGAATAAATTATTTTTTAAAAAATATTCATTTTTCAGACATTTTAAATGATGTTTCTTTTGATTCTAAAAAATTTATAAAAAAAAAAAAATCA